>Ga0209807_1000021_pt1 | contig 65589 bp, 71 predicted proteins | sample GraSoiAngelo_154_FD_186168 | JGI IMG/M metagenome (GOLD analysis project Ga0209807, IMG submission 186168) | Grasslands soil microbial communities from the Angelo Coastal Reserve, California, USA - 14_1009_13_20cm (SPAdes) (version 2) | ecosystem: Environmental > Terrestrial > Soil > Grasslands ... | reverse complement strand
TCTAGATCTCGCGGGTGCGGAAGCTCCAGACGCTCAGCGTCAACACGGCGGCAAACCAGAACACCACCCAGACCAGGAACTCGGTCGGTGGCGGCTCGATGGCCGCAAAGGGGTTGGCCCGTCCGGCCGTCCCCAGCGCGCGCATGGCTGCGATCAGCGTGTCCGGCTCCATGGCGTAGATCGCGCCACGCCACAGTCCGTCCGCCGGAAGGAGCAGGTGACTGACAACGCCGACGTTCTCCAGCGCCTGGTTCTGCAGTCCTGTACCGATATCGCCGACGACGCCGGCAATCCAGGCCATCAGCCAGGCGACCAGCGCGATCACGCCCGCGGTGATGCCCGACAGTCGCGTCGAGAGAAGCATGCCGAGCGAAAGCAGCACGAGGCCGTCGGCAGCGACGAAGGCGAGGAGCTCGACCGGATGCGGCGGCAGGTACCCCGTCGCCCAGTCCACGGCCGCCAGCTCGAGACCGCCGGCGCCCGCCGCATAGAGCGTGACCAGCGCGGCCAGGCCCAGCCACTTGCCGATGACAACCTCGCTGCGGCGCACTGGTCGGGCCAGCATCGCGAGCAGCAATCCGCTCTCGACCTCGCCCGAGATGAGCGGTCCCGCCACCACGGCGGCGCTCAACGCGAGCACGCCGCTGAACATGAAGGTCACCACGATCAAGAGCTGCGACGTGATCAGGGAGACCTGCTCCGGCGGCAGCGGCGTTCCGTCGCTGCGCGTGACGGTGGTGATCTTGTTGAAGCCCCATGCAGAAACCCCGACGACGATCAATGTGAGGATCAGCAGCGCCAGCAGCAACCGGCGTCGTGACGATTCCTGCACTGTCAGCCGGGCCATGACGAGCACTGGTGGCATTACGCTTTTTCCTCGTCTTCGAGCAGCTGTAGGAAGCGATCTTCCAGTGTTTGATGTCGTGGTGCGACTTCGTAAACGCGGCCACCCATCGAAACGATCGTCGCGACGAGCTCCGGCACGCGCTCCGCGTCGAGGTTCGCGAACGTTATTTGATCGCCCTCGTCGTCGATGCGTCCGTACTGCGACAGGCGGTTCTTGTCGGCCTGTGTGAGCCCGCTCACCCGCACGCGCACCGCTGTGCCGCCGAGGAGCTCGTCCATCGTTCCCGACGCGATGACGCGCCCATGGTCGACCACCGCCACGCGGTCGCAGACCTGCTCGACCTCGCTCAACAGGTGCGAGTTGAGGAACACCGCCGAGCCGCGCGACGCAAGGCCGCGGATGATCTCCCGAACATCGTGCCGCCCGACCGGGTCGAGGGCCGATGTCGGCTCATCCAGGAAGACAAGCTCCGGCTCGCCAAGCAGCGCGGCACCCAGGCCGAGGCGCTGCTGCATGCCCTTGGAGAACGTGCCGACGCGGTCGTTGACCCGATCGGTCAGTCCAACCGTCTCCAGGGCTGTCTTTATCTCGTCCTTCCAACTCGAGCGCGGCAGCGGCGCGAGCTCGCAGTGCAGGGCGAGCACCTCAGCTGCGGACAGCCAGGCCTGGTAGCGAAAGAGCTCTGGCAGGTAGCCGATCCGGCGCCGCGTGCGAAGGTCTCCGATAGGCCTGCCGAGCAGGGAGCCCTGCCCCGACGTCGGCTTGAGGAGGCCGAGCAGGAGCTTCACCGCCGTCGTCTTGCCCGCACCGTTGGGGCCGAGAAACCCGAACACCTCACCCCGCGGCACGGTCATGGAGAGGCCGGCAAGCGCGACGGTATGGCCGAAGCGTTTGGTCAGCTCGACTGTCTTGACGGCAGGCGTGCCGGCGGCCTCCCCCGGGGGAGAGGCCGCCTCGGTCTTCTCTGCTAGCTCCGCCACTGGAGTGTCAGGCTAAACGCCCGGCCGCTAGTTCAGGTTATTCGCGATCGCGACGGCGTCGTCTCGTTTGATCGACCCGGCGACGACGTAGACGTAACCGTCCTTCACCCACACGACGCCCGAACCAACGCCCGTGTTGTCGCCCAGAGCAACTCCATCGACGCCCTGGACCGTGACCTGGGTTGACGTGGCGTACTCGATCGGAACGGGGATCAACAGCGTGGTGCTCGGGTCTCCGATCGCCTGGATCGCTGCCTTGAGCTCCTTCGAGATGCCAGGCTGGGCCAGGATGTAGTTCTCGAGGTCGGTCACGCTGACCTGGGTCGACTTCGCTGTCGGTGCGGCCGACTTGGCGACGATGAGCTGCGGCAGGTTGATCGAGCTGGTGTCGCTGCTTGGCTTCTGCAGATCGCCGTAGATCTCGCCGACCGCCGGTCCGACGCTGATGGTGAGTGTCGCACCGTCCATGCCGGCCGGCATCTTCGGCAGCGTCGTGCCATGCGCGGCCGCCGCGGTGGCCGCCTTGTCAGCGCTGAAAGTAAATGTGGCTTCCGCGTTCGACATTGCGCCATAGGTCACCGTTTTCGAGAGGCCGCTGGGCAGCGTGGCGTCCGCCACCTTCGGGACTGTGAGGCCGCCCCCTGCCTGCGAAGCGTCGGCCGCGTTGGTGGTCGCCTGGAGCTGGGGCTCCTTGGTCCAAGTGATCGTGCCGTAGTCGCCCAGCTGGGACAGCGCTTGGATATCGGCCACTGTCACGGGAACCGCCTTGACCGTGGTCGGCTTGAAGAACAGTCCGGCGGCCGCAAACGCAACCAGGAGCACGGCGACGGCTGCGATCGTGGCGACGAACCCCAACGTGAGAGGACGCGTCGAGGGGCCCAGGATTGGGAAGCGGACCAGCGCGGGCTGCGATTTCCGGTCGCTCATGACGCGCTCGAAAGCCCGTCCGACGTCGACCCGAGCCTCCGGGACCGCAAGCAGGCTCGCGATCGAGCGCGCATCGTCCGCGAAAGTCTTGAAACGGTCCGCGCATTCGGGGCAGCTCCCGAGATGAGCCGCATCCGCGCCCGCGCGGGCGTCGGGATCGTCGACCATCCGGCGCAGTGTTCCCTCAGTTAGATGTGCCACGGGTGACCTCCTTGCGCAGCGTTGCTTCCGCGCGCCTCAACAAAGTTCCAACTTGTCCAGTTCCGACGCCTAGCGCCTGGGCAACCTCGGTGTAGCTCAGGCCGCTCGCTCGCATGGCGAGCGCGGCGGCTGGTTTGGGCGCCATCCGGGCCAGCGCCTCGCGCACGTGGCGGCGATCCTCGCTGACCTCGAGCTGCTTTTGCGGATCGAGGATCCTCTCGCCCTCCTCGAGCGCCTGGGCAACCTCGCGCTTCTGTCTGCGCCGGGCCCCACGCAGGCGGTTGAGCGAGGCATGCGCCGCAGCGCGATGAAGCCACGCCGGTGCGTACTGTGCCGTCGCCGAGTGGAGCCGGTGGAAGTCGACGAAAACGTCCTGCGCCACGTCCTCCGCCTCGTGCGGATCGGCCAGGACGCGATTCGCGATGCCTACTACACGAGCGTATTCGGCTTTGAACAGGCTCTCGAAGGCCGCCTCGTCAGATCTGGCCGTGCTCATTCGGCGCGCATCGAGATTCGTGCCCACTGCTCATGAAGCACCGCCGGACGCCGGTTTGTGGCGCTTGAGCTGCGCCACTAGCCGGCGAGCGCTTTGCGTCGCCGCGAGCTGCGCGAGATCTCATCCTCGATGATCGCGAAGTCCGTCCGCGGCAGGGCGTGGATGTGGCCCTGGAAGGCCAGCGTCCAGTGTTCGGGCGGCCATTTGCGCACGTAGTCCAGGCGGTAGGCGATCTCCTTTGCCGGGACCCAGTCAAATTCCTCCAGCATCAGGTCCAACCGGATGTGGACACGCCATGGGTAATCCTCGTCGCGTCGCGATGAGCGCCAGATCGGGGTGTGGTCTTCGTACATCGGCGAAGCCACCGTGACGGTGGCGGCAAACCCCATCCGACCCGTCACGTAGTACAGAAGGCGGTCGCCGACCCGCATCGTCTCGACGCGTCGACGGTGCCGGCTCTTGAGGCCCTGGATGGAGAAGCCGTGTTCGCGTGTCTTGCGGAAGTTGTCCGGCGAGCTGACGATCATCCAGTACTGCGCCGCCCGGCCGCCGCTGGACTTGCGCTTGCGCCGAGAGCGGCTTGTTTTGGCTGGCCTCCCTGGTTCGGTCGGAGTGGTCTCTGCGCTGTCTGACACGGAGCGAAGGTTACTTGCCGTTCACGCCGGCCGGACGGATCGGGCCCAGGTCTTCCGGCTCCGGAAGGAGAGCGCTCAGGTTTCGAATTTGAGCCACGTGAGCCATCTCGTGCTTGGCGACCAGCCTGCAGGCGTCGAGCAGCGTCATCTCGCCGGTGTGGGGATCGGAGATCGTGCGGTCCCACTCGGCTTTGCCCCAGCCGTGGAGCAGGTCGACGGTGCGCCGCCTCACGCGCGCGAAGTCCTCGAGCGCCTCCTGCAGGGGCCGGGTCAGCTCTTGGTCGTGGCCGGGATCGATCGCGGTCCGCACATCGGCGGTCGTCTGGCCGTCCAGGTGCGCGTGGCGGAGCAGCGCATCCACCTTCGGCGCCGCATCGACCAGATGGGCGATCAGGCCGCCGAGGGTCGGAAAAGCAGGCCCGTGGCGGTAGCGCAGGCGCGCCTCATCGAGCCAGTAGACGAGATCACTTGTCCGCTCCGGCACGGAGCCGAGCAGCAAAACCACGTCGCTGGTGGACATCTCCTCTTCCAGTTCCACAAGGACAGATTAGCGGGGGCCCAAAATCGTCAATTCACCGTCGCCGGCGTCTGTCAAAGCTGACGCATACTCAATTGCGTGGAGCAGGTCCAGGGCGCGTGCGACAACTGCGGCGCGGCGATCGTCGCGAATGCGGCTTATTGCGACAAATGCGGAGCGCGGACGCGTCGGGCGAGGCGGCTGGTCCGGCTGGCGATTCGCGTTGAGCTGCTCTTCTTCCTGCTCGTCGTCGGGATCGTGATCGGGTTTACCTGGATCTACTCGGCGCAGCGCTAACGCCGGTAGATCGCGCGGCCCTCGACCTCGTCTTTGTTCAGCCGCTTGTTGAGGTGCAGGCCTTCGAGCACGAACTCGATCACGGAGGCCCGAACCTCGGGCCGGTCCGGCAGCCCGAGCCTCTTCAGTGCGGTCGCCACCTCCGGGACATCGCCGATCGCCCGCGCGTAGGCTCGGGCCGGGATGCTCTCGCCGACCTCGAGCATGCTGCCCTCCTCAAACCGCGCGACGACGCCTTCGAACTGTGACGCGGAGAAGTGGCGGCTGAAAACCGAGCTGATCGCACCGCGTTCGAGCCGCGCCAGCACCTGCTCCTCCTTGCCCTCATCGAGGGCCTCGATCTCAACACGCCCCGCTGTAGATGAAGCGATGAAAGGGAGGTCGGTGATGCGGGGCACCGCGAGCGATTCACCCAGTCGGGCGGCTCGCCGCACCGCGTTGCTTGCAAGGTTCTCGACGTTGGCGATGGACATTCGCACCGACACCCCCGACGCCTGCGAGATGTGGGGGCTTCGCCGAGCGAGGTGAGTCAGTTCCGCAACGATCTCCTTCATAAAGGACGGAAAGACCAGCTCGAAGTCTTCCGGGACCGAGTGCCTCTCCGCCTCCATGATCTGCATCTCTTCGCTGATGCTCAGCGGGTAATGCGTGCGCACCTGCGAGCCGAAGCGGTCCTTCAGGGGCGTGATGATGCGTCCTCGTGACGTGTAGTCCTCAGGGTTCGCGCTCGCGATGACGAAAAGATCGAGCGGCAGGCGGACTCGATAGCCGCGGATCTGCACGTCCTTTTCTTCCATGATGTTCAACAGTCCGACCTGTATTCGCTCGGCGAGGTCAGGCAGCTCATTGATGCCGAAGATTCCGCGGTTCGTGCGCGGAAGCAACCCGTAGTGAATGGTCAGCTCGTCCGCAAGGTAGCGGCCCTCGGCGACTTTGATCGGATCAACCTCTCCGATCAGGTCGGCGATCGATATGTCCGGGGTCGCCAGCTTCTCGCCGTAGCGCCGGTCGCGGCCGATCCAATCGACAGCGACGTTGTCGCCGTCTTTGGCGATGAGGTCGAGGCACCGGCGGCAGATCGGGTCGTAGGGATGATCGTTTACCTCGCAGCCCGCGATCACCGGCACGAACTCATCCAGCAGGCTGACCAGCGACCGCATGATCCGGCTCTTGGCCTGGCCGCGCTCGCCCAACATGATGACGTCGTGTCCCGAGATGACGGCGTTCGCCAGCTGCGGCAGCACCGTTTCGTCGTAGCCGACGATTCCCGCGAGCAGCGGCTCGCCCGACTTGAGGCGCGTGAGAAGATTGCGCCGCATCTCCTGCTTGACCGTCTCGCGCTTGTATCCGGCGGCACGAAGCTCCGCGATGGTCTGGGGTCTGGCAGCGGTCACCTTTGCCACTATAGCCAAGGCCCATGAAGGTGGGACCGCCAAAGGCGCGGTCGCTCATCGGTTTCTCTTTCAGACCTGGTTAGACTGACCGAGCGTCTTGACTCAATCGATCCGCGCGCGATATGAGGCTGCACACGATGAGGGCCGGCCGCTGCTTGGGGGGCACCGGGGCAACCCGGCGGAAAATCCTGAGAACACGATGCGGTCGTTTCGGTCCGCCATCGCTATCGGCTGCGACCTGATCGAGTGCGACGTGCACCTGTCCGCGGACGGGCGGCTCGTCGTGATCCACGACCACACCCTCGACCGCACGACCAATGGGTCCGGACTGGTCCGCGACCACAGCGCCGCCGAGCTGCGCAAGCTCGACGCCGGCGACGGCGAGAAGATTCCGCTCCTCCAGGAGGTGGTCGAGCTCGCGTTGGGCAAGGTCGGGCTCGTGATCGAGATCAAACAGGTGCCACCTCTCTACCCTGGGCTGGAGGAAAAGCTGGTGAACATGCTCCGCCAGCTGGGTGCGGTGGCCGAGTGCGCGGTCGTTTCCTTCAACCACATGGCGATCCACGAGCTGCGCAAGATGGAGCCTTCGCTTCAGCTCGGCATTCTCGAGGGCGCGCGACCAATGCACCCGGGGAAGATGCTGCGCGAAGCCGGCGCAGACGTGTACTCCCCCCACTGGGGGGCAACGGATCCAGAGGTGGTGAAGGAGGTGCACTCGGCGGGCGGAGCTGTCGGGGTCTGGCCCGTCGACGACGACACGGCGGTGCAGTGGTGCAAGTACTGCAAGCCCGACTCGGTCTTCAGCAACCGCCCCAAAGAGGTCGGCGCCGCCCTTCGCCGGTAGCCGCGTTACAGCATCGGCCGGCCGGGCGTTCGCTAAACCAAGGGTGCGTGCAAATACCATGAACCGGCCGTGCCCGCCGACCGGCCGCCGTTCGAAGACATCTACCGGGACTACCTCGGTCGGATCTACGCCTACGTGAGGGCGCAGGTCGGCACGTCCGCCGACGCCGAGGACATCACGGCGCAGGTCTTCATGAACGCCTACCAGGCCTACGCCCGATTCGAGGCCCGCAACACGACGCCCTCGGCGTGGTTGTTTCGGATCGCTCGCAATGCGACGCTGGATCACTTCCGAGCGCACGGTAGGCGGGAGCGCTTGCGGCGCACCATCGAGCATCAGCCGATGCCGGAAGAAGACCCCGCCGGCCAGGCGGAGGATCACATCCAGTACCGCGCGCTGCTCCTCCAGGTGGCGCAGCTTCCGGAGCGCCAGCGTGACGCCATCTCGCTGCGGCATTCTGGTTTGAGCTTTCACGAAGTTGGCAGGCTGATGGGCTGCAGCGAAGATGCAGCGAAGATGCTCTATCACCGCGCGTTGAGGGCTTTGCGCGAACTGGTCCAGAAGGAAAGGGCGTGAGCGAGCAGGAAGAGGAGCTCGAGGTTCAGGCCCTGCAGCGTCAGCTGGACGACGCGTTCGAGACGACGCGGCCCCGTCCCGGTTTCGACGACGAATTGTGGCTGCGAATGCAAAGCAGCCGCCCCGCAAAGAGCCGGCTGGGCGACGCGTTCGCGGGATTCTGGGAGGGGATCCGCGAAGTCCCCGCCGTGCCGGCGGCGGCTGTCGCCGCGGTGCTCGTCGTGGCGGTCGGAATAGGGATCTTCGCCTACAGCGGACTGGGCCGCGGCGGCGGCGGCGCGGCGACTTCCTCCGCGCTCAGCGAGGGCGCGTCGCGGAATTACGCGACCGGCACGTTCGGCCGCCTGCCGACCCCGGTGTTCAACGGGGGCGCAAAATCCGCGCCCACGTCGCAGGGGCTGGCCGACACGGCCTCTCCCGAATACCTCGGCCCTGTCCAGCTCACCTGGACAGGCAAGCTCGACCTCACGATCACAACCGCACCCGTATTCCGCTACCACGAGCCCTCGACGAACACAGCCGACCAGTTCGCGACGGCCCTCGGCGCTGTGCTGCGCGAGCGCCCGGCAGGATTTCTAGGGTCATACTCCGCTTCCACCTACACGCTCAAGGTTCGCGGCACCGTGCAGTCGCCGCAATCCAGCCCCGCGTTCTTCATCTTCTCGTCGCTCTCGATGCCGCCGATCGATGCGGCAGGCGCTGGCCCCAGCGACCTCGCGGATATCTTTCTGGCTCAGCACAGCCTCTCCCCGCAGTGGAGCTACGCCGTGGCGGTCGACGGCAGCGGCGACCCGGTCAAGGTGGTCTACCAGCGGCAGTTCGACGCGCCGGGGTACGGGCCTGCATTTCTGATCGACGGCAGCGCCCGCCGCACCGGGATCGAGGTCGACCTGAGCAACAACCGGCCCGTGTTGGTGTCGGGGCTGCTGCCGGTGAGCCTGGACGTGGCCAGCTACAAAGTCGTCTCCGCGGCGGACGCGATCCAGTCGGCGGTCGCCTCGAGCGGTCAGGGGGTATCGGCTACCCCGGCACCCACCGTGAAGCTGACCCAGGCCGAGCTCGTGTACGTCCTTGTCCCCGCGGGCGACCACAGTTTCTATGAGCCGGCCTTCCTTTTCTCAGGAAGTTTCCAGCTCGACGGCAAATCGTTTCTCAAGCAAGTCCTCGTTCCGGCGGTCGACCCGTCGCAAAGGAGTCCCTAACGTTCCTTACGATCGGGCACTCCACCAGATCGCTCGAGGAGCTCATCGACCTTCTGCGACACCATCGGGTCAGGCTGCTGGTGGATGTACGCACGGTGCCGGCTTCGCGGCGGATGCCGCACTTCTCCAAAGCGGCGTTGGAGCGATCCCTGGCGGCGGATGGGATCTCCTACCGTCACATGCCGGAGCTGGGTGGCCTGCGCAAACCGCGGCCGGATTCGATCAACCTGGGCTGGCGCAACATTAGCTTTCGCGGCTATGCGGACTACATGCAAACGGACCAGTTCTGGGAGGGCATTGGTCGGCTGCTGGAGCTCGACTCCCCGGTCATCATGTGCGCCGAGGCCGTTCCGTGGCGCTGCCACCGCTCCCTCATCGCGGACGCGCTTACGCTTCGGGGTATTGAGGTGAGGCACATCACGGGCATATCGGAGCCCTCGGCCCACGCGATGACACCGTTCGCTCGAGCTCACGAAGGTCGCATCTCTTATCCCGCCCCGGATACACTCGGCCTCTGAGGCGATGGGCAAGAAACAAGTCCGGCAGGTCCGGCAGCAGATGCGTAAGGTCCAGCCGAAACCGGCTGCATCGAACTCCGTCGGGGCGACGCGCAAGCAGCGCGAACGCTACGTCCAGTCCGGGGGGATGCTGCAGGGCTACGCCCCCGACTACGTGATCCGCATCGGTTACATCTCGGTCGCGATCGCGGTTGCTTGCGTCCTGATCATTGCGTCCTGTCTGTTCTTTCTGCCTCCGAGCTACGGCTGGCCTGACGCGATCGCGGCGGCGACCGCCTGGGTGCTGCCGATCGCGCTGCTGGCTAGCTTCGTCGGTCCCGGATTCAGGCTTGCGCTCAAAGACCGCAAGAGCGAGCCGCGGCTTGTGCAGGGTCAGCTCGTTGGCGCGAGCTCGGTCAGCACGTCAATGGGTCTCGGCATGCTGATGGTCCAGACCCGGGGCGGCGTAGAGCAGTATCTGGTGCCGCCCGCGCGCCTTAAGCAGGTCCCTGGCAACCAGGTGAACATCGTGCTCACGGTCACGCCTCACTTGAAACACGTCAAGTCCGTCGGCGTGATGGGACAGCGAATGGTGGGTCGGGTCGAGCCACCTGTTCCCCCGGTGATGAGGCGTCTCCAGCTTTTGCCTCTCCTCACGCCTCTCGCACTGGCCGCCGCGGCGGTGATCGGCGACGACGCGGTCGCACTCGCACCGATTCAGCCATCCGCGGTGCACGCGCTCATCGCCGTGCTCACGGGAGCGGTGCTCGCCGGCGCGGTCTACGGCGTCTCGTTCCTGCTCCAGCGCCGAATGATGGAAGAAGTCCAGGCGCTCGTGCCCCGAACCTAAGAAGCCTTTTCGGGCTCCTCGGGCTCCGCGTCGACGGGCGCAGGCTTCTTCTCTGGCGGCATAGCCGGCTCACGCTGCGAGGTCGGGTCCGAGATCAGCTTCCTGCGCTCGGGATAGGCCGCGATCAGCAGCAGGGTGAAAGCCAGGCCGAAGATCACGGGGCCAAGGTGGAAGCTCTTGCCGTGCAGTGTTGATACGACCTCGAACACGACCACCACGAGGCCGTAAAGGATGCCGGCGCGAACCCAGGCGATCGGTGCGGAGGGGCTCAGCGAGGCGACGATCAGTCCGGCGCCCAGGACGAAGGCTGCAGCCGACCCGTTGGTCCCGACCTGCTGGTCGAGCCCCGCCAGGGCCGTGCCGATTTGGGTTGCCACCGCCCCGCCGACCAGCCCGATGCCCATCAGAAGCATCCCGATCCGCAGGATCAGCCGTCTCACCGGCACGAATGTATACGGACGGTACCGGCTTAGTCTCGGATTAGACTCGATCAATGGCCAACGAAGTTCACATCACGCCCGAAGGGCTGGAGGCCGTCCAGAAGGAGCTCGACGAGCTCACCGGCAACCGCCGGCCGTCGATCGTCGCCAAGATCAAGGCGGCCCGGGAGCTCGGCGACCTATCCGAAAACTTCGAGTACCACGCCGCCAAGAACGAGCAGGGAATGATGGAGGCGCGGATCAAAGAGCTCGAGTCGATCATCAAGAACCACGTGCTGATCGAAGCTCGTCTCGAGAAAGGTGTGGTTGGCATGGGTAACACCGTGAGATTTGCGGAAAACGGCGAGGATGAGGAGACATACCGGATCGTCGGACCTGCGGAGGCGGATCCCAAGGCGGGCCGCGTCAGCTACGAGTCCGCCCTCGGCAAGGCTCTGATCGGCCATCGCGTCGGCGATGAGGTCGAGATCAAGACGCCGACCGCCGCGTATCGGGTCCGCATCACCGCCATTGAGTAGGTCGGTGGTGGCCAGGGCCCCGCTGGACGAGGTTCGGCGCTGGATCGCGGGGCGACGCCTGGGCGCCGCTTACATCACGCGGCCGGTGTCGATCGGGTACCTCACGGGTTTTCACGCCGAACCGCATGAGCGCCTGATGGCCCTGGTCGTGCGCCAGAACGACGCCACTTTGATCGTGCCTGCGCTGGAGCGGCAGAAGGCGGTCGAGCGTGCGTCGCATGCAGGCGTGGTCGCATGGCGCGACGGCGACGATCCCTACGACCTGGTCCGGCTCGAGCTCGATGGAATGACCGAGGTCGGCGTCGAGAAGGACCACCTCAGCCTCCACGCGGCGGAGGTGATCACGTCGCGCACGGGCGTGAGCGAGCTGCTCGACGTAGGTCCCGAGATCCTGCGTCTTCGCGTGACGAAGCAGGAGAACGAAGTCGAGAAGCTGGTTCGTGCCGCGGCCATTACCGACGCGGCATGTGATGAGGTCTTCTCGCGCATGCGCGCCGGCCAGACGGAGATCGAGATCGCGCTGATGCTCGGCGCAGCGATCGGCGAGCTTGGCGGAACTCTTGCGTTCGAATCGCTCGTCCAGTCAGGTCCCAACTCCGCGCTTCCGCACCTCGGACCTTCGAACCGGAAGCTGGCCTCCGGCGATCTCGTGCTGCTCGACTTCGGCGCCGCATTCGAGGGTTACAAGGCCGACACGACGCGGATGGGCGTGGTCGGCAAGCCCGGCGACCGGCAGCGCGAGATCCACGACGTCGTCCTGAAGGCTCACGACGCCGCCATCGCTGCGGTGTCGGCGGGGGTCACGACCGGTGAGGTCGATGCAGCCGCGCGCCGCGTCATCGACGCGGCCGGCTACGGAGAGCGCTTCTTCCATCGCGTCGGGCACGGCCTCGGCCTCGAGGCGCACGAGGCGCCCAGCCTCGACCCAGGGTCGCTGATGGCGCTCGAGCCCGGCATGGTGTTCACCGTCGAGCCCGGCGTCTACATCCCTGGCTTTGGCGGCGTGCGAATCGAAGACGACGTACTTGTCGAAGAAGGTGGATGTCGCGTGCTCACAAGAGCGGATCGATCGCTCCGCGTCATCACCAACATCTGATGCTCGCGCCAGGGATGCGGCGGACGGCGCAGAGGGAGATGGTCTACAACACGATCGTGCACCTTGGCGGACACTGCACCGCCGAGCAGATCACCGTCGAGCTGCACAAGACAAGGTCGGCATTCCCGCGCAGCACGGTCTATCGGGCACTCGAGGCGCTGACCGCGTCGGGCTCCGTTTACGCGGCGCACCTGGGTGAGGGCCCGACACACTACGAGCTGGCGAGCGGCGATCACCATCACGCGGTGTGCCAGGTCTGCGGTGGGGTGATGCACATCCAGGAGGAGCTGGTGCACGAGCTCGAGTCGCATCTCGAGCAAGGTCATCGGTTCAAGCCGGTCCGCACCGAGGTGCTCGTGGTCGGGGTCTGCGACGATTGCTCGCGCAACCCTGCGCCGCATGCATCGCGCCGCCGGATGATCGACCCTCACCACCGCCACTAAGGAGGGCTTGATGGAATCGAAGATCGTCGGCACCGTGATGCCCGTTCTCGAGCTGAACATGCAGCCCAACGAGAAGGTTTTCGCCGAGTCGGGGGAGCTGTCGTGGATGTCGATGGCGATCCAGATGCAGACCGGAACGTCGGTCGGCGGCCAGCAAGGCGGCTTTCTCGGTGCTCTCGGCAGGGCTGTGGCCGGCGGCACGCTGTTCATGACCGAATACACGGCGGTGGGAGGACCCGGACTCCTGGCCTTTGCGGCCAAGCTGCCGGGCGAGATCCTGCCGCTTCAGGTCGCCCCCGGTCAGGGCTACATGGTCCATCGCCATGGCTTCCTCTGCGCCGAGATCGGCGTCCAGTTCTCCATCGGCTTTCAGCAGCGCCTCGGCGCGGGCGTCTTCGGCGGCACCGGATTTCGGCTGCAGAAGCTGACGGGGCAGGGGCAGGCGTGGGTTGCCCTCAACGGTGAGGTCGTCGTCTACGACCTGCAGCCTGGCAACACCCTGCGCGTGCATCCGAGCCAGGTCGGTATGTTTCAGGAGTCGGTGCAGTTCAACGTCGTGACCGTGCCCGGCATCCAGAACATGTTCTTCGGCGGTTCGGGCTTGTTCCTGGCCGCGCTGACCGGTCCGGGAAGAGTGTGGCTTCAGTCGATGAGCATGCACCACCTGGCGCATGCGATCCAGGAGTATCTGCCCAAGGCGGGCTAGGTAAAGGAGAGAATCATGGCGAGATTTCTGTTTCAGGCGTCGTACTCCCCTGAAGGCATCAAGGGCGTCCTGAAGGACGGCGGCACGGGGCGACGCACCGCTGTGGAGGCGGCAGTCAAGTCGTTGGGAGGGAAGCTCGAAGGCTTCTACTACGCGTTCGGTAAGACGGATGTCTATGTGATCGTTGACGGGCTCGACAACGCCACGGCGGCAGCCTTTTCGATGGGAGTGGGCTCGACGGGATCGCTGAGCAGGCTCAAGACGACCGTATTGATGACCCCGGAGGAAATCGACCAGGCCACCAAGAAAACGATGTCGTATCGGGCGCCCGGCCGGTAACCGCGGCAATGGCCGATCGATGGCTGACGTTCGACTGCTTTGGCACGCTGATCGATTGGCGCCACGGCATCCGCACGACCGGAGAGCTGCTTTTTCCCGGACACGGCGACGAGTTCATAGCGGCCTACATCACGGCCGAAACGGAGGTGGAGAGCGAGGCGCCGTTCAGACGCTACCGCGCGGTGCTGACCGAGGCCACGCGCCGCGCGGCCAAACACATGGCGCTGGACCTGAAGCCCGACGACGCGACGGCGCTCGTCTCGACGATTCCTTACTGGCCGCCGTTTGCGGACGTAGGACCCGCGCTCGGTGAGCTTCGCCGCGAAGGCTGGAAGCTTGCGCTGCTCACAAACTGCGACCGCGACATCATCGCCCTCACGCAGCGGCGCCTTCCCGCCTCGTTTGACGCGGTGGTCACCGCCGAGGACGTATCCGCGTACAAGCCCAACCCGGGGCACTTTCGCTTGTTCCAGTCGACGTTCGGTTCATCGGCCGGCGCCTGGATTCACGTCGCACAGAGCTATTTCCACGACATCAGGCCGACGCACGAGCTTGGCATCACGCGGATCTGGGTCAACCGCCAGGGCGAGAAGGACGACCCTTCGCTGGCCGACGGGGTGATCGATGCGCTCGCTCAGCTGCCTGAGGCTGTGTCCAGGCTAAGCAAAGTCGGCTAGGTCGACGGTCGCGCGGTAGACACGGCGGGCGGGGCCCGACTGGATCAGGTTCCCGCTGGCCTCGCGGCGCAGGGCAAGATCTCCGCCCGCCATGGTCACCGTGACCCGATCATCGACCAGGCCGCGGCGCATGCACGCGGCCGCGACCGCGCTGGCGCTGGTCCCCGACGCCAGCGTGTAGCCAGCGCCTCGCTCCCAGATCTCCGCGCGCACGCGCGCGCGATCCACTACCTCGCAAAGCTGGACGTTGGTCCTTTCCGGAAAGGCGGGATGGTGCTCCAGATGCGGACCCAGCTCCAGACACCTCTCCTTGGTCACCCGCTGCCCAAAGACCACACAGTGGGGGTTGCCCACCGAGACCAGCACCGCCTCGACTCGGCCGGCCGGGGTCTCCAGTTCGACCTGTTCAGGTTCGCCGTCGAAGCTGGCCGGCAGGTCGGCGGCGCGGAACGACGGACGTCCGATGTCGAGCTCCGTTGTGATCTCGGCACCGTCCCTCGACAGGACGCGGACAGGGTTGGCGCGGTCCGCGGTGCGCAGCTCGAAGCGCTCGCCCGCGCCATGCACCAGGACCGCGTGCGCGGCCGTGATGCGCAGGCCGTTGCCGCTCTTTTGCGCTTCGGAACGATCGGGGTTGAAGATGCGGACGGTCATGGACTGGGGGTCGTAGGCCAGGAGTCCGTCGGAGCCGAGGCCGAGGTGGCGGTCGCACAGCGACGGCAAAAGGGCCACCACCTCATCGAGTGGTCCGGGCAGGTCCAGAACCAGGTAGTCATTGCCAAGGGCCTGGTATTTGAAAAGCTCTACTTGCGACACCGTCGCAATTGTCCGGGAATTCACCGGGCCAACCGGTTGTTGCTTAGAATTGAAAGTCTAATGCGGGACCTCGCCTGGCCTGCCCAGCGACTGACCCACATCCCGGCCTGCTTCTGTAGCTAGCACCGGCCGTCTGCTCGCGCCCTTGTAAGGCGCGCCCATTCGACCGCTTCGTTTCTCCCAACCATTCGGTTCGTATTCGCATTTTCTGGAGGAATTGGAATTGAGCTCTCAAACACAAACCAAGGCATTGGTGACCACCGAGTGGATCGCCGATCACGCCAAGGACTCAGGTCTTCGCGTGGTCGAGGTCGACGTAGACCCGTCCGTCTACGAGAAGGGTCACATCGAAGGCGCCGTCGGGTGGAACTGGAAGCGTGACCTCCAGGACCAGTTGGCTCGCGACATCGCGCCGAAAGATGCGCTGGCCGAGCTCCTGGGACGCAGCGGCATCACGCCCGACACGACGATCGTCCTCTACGGCGACAACAACAACTGGTTCGCCGCGTATGCGTACTGGGCGCTGAAGTACTACGGCCACGACAAGGTCCAGCTGATCGACGGCGGCCGGGTCAAGTGGGAGAAGGAAGGACGGCCTTACTCGACCGACGCACCGGGCTATGCCGCAACGACCTATCACTTCAAGGGCTCGCCGAACGAGCACATCCGCGCCTACCGCGATCAGGTGCTGGACAAGCTCGGCAAGGCCGCCCTGGTCGACGTTCGTTCGCCGAAGGAGTACTCCGGCGAGCTGCTTGCCCCGGAGAACCTGCCGCAGGAAGGCGCGCAGCGCGGCGGCCACATCCCGACCGCGGCCAGCATCCCGTGGGCCACGGCCGTCAACACTGAGGACGGAACCTTCAAGGGTCTCGACGAGCTGAAGGAGGTCTACGGCGGCAAGGGCGTCGTCTCCAACAAAGAGGTGATTGCCTACTGCCGCATCGGCGAGCGCTCCGCCCACACCTGGTTCGTGCTACACGAGCTGCTCGGCTACCCCGACGTGAAGAACTACGACGGGTCGTGGACCGAATGGGGCAGCTCGATCCGAGTTCCCATCGAGAGATGAGCACCCCCACAACTGTCGTCGATCATTCAGCGTTGAAGGTCAACCAGACCGGGATCGTGGCGACGGTACTCGTCGCGTTCATCGGGGGCGTTGTCTTTCAGCCGCTCCTGGTGTTGATCCCGCTGCTCGCGATCGTGCTGCTGCTCGGCACGTTCGCGCCGCAGTTGGCGTTGTTCAAGCAGATCTACTTCAAGGTTTTGAAGCCGCGCGGCATCGTCCAGCCGCGACCGGTACTGGACCGGCCAGAGCCCCACAACTTCGCTCAGGGACTGGGCGGCGTATTCCTCGCGATCGCGTCGCTCTTCCTGCTTCCCGTGCCGGTAATCGGACTGGCGCTCTCGCTTCTGGTCGCGGTGCTGGCGTTCGTCAACCTGGCTTTCGGCTACTGCGTCGGCTGCCAGATCTTCTTTCAGCTCGAGCGCAGAGGAGTCCTTCGGGCACGAGCATGAGTGCGCAACTCTGGGCATTGGTGGCGGTTGGCTTGATCGTGCTGGCCGCCGCCAGCCTGGAGAACCTGCGCTCGCGACTGGCGCGCAGACTTGCCGTCGGAGCGACAGCGGCGCCTGCGCAGGAGCCGTACATCCTCTACTTCACCGGCGACAGCTGCACCGTTTGCCGGACCCATCAGGAGCCCGCGCTCGCGAGACTCGGTGCTGTGCGCATCGACAAGGTCGACGCGGTGGCGGACCGCGTGCTCGCGGATCGCTTCCACGTCTACACCCTGCCGACAACGGTTGTGATGGCGCCGGACGGCCGCGCGCTGCACGTGAACTACGGCTACGCCGCGGCGCCGAAGCTCGAGCGCCAGCTGGCCGACGCGCGGGGAAGCGCGCTCAACGCGGCGACCGCTTAGCCCCTCCGGCGGGCTTCGCCCGCCACCTCCCCACAGATGGGGAGGAGTTATCGCCCTCTAATCTGTTGACGTGATCCGTCGCCTGGCGCTGGCGATCTTCCTCGTGATGCTCGCCGTCGCATGCGGTGAATCTGTTCCCTCGAACCACGAGACGGTGCTCGGCGCGATCTATCCGCTGAGCGGGCCCCAGGCTCCGGGTGGAAAGCAGGAGCTGGCCGGGGTGCAGGCGGCCCTCCGTGTTTCCGGAGCCAACGTGCGGCTCCAGGTGATCGACGCAACCACACCCGAAGAGGCGAGCGCCGCAGTGGACAGGCTCGTGCGCGATTACCACGTGCCCGCGATCCTCGGCACCTACGGCAGCACGCTCTCCGCTTCTGCATCCGCACGGGCGGAGGAGCTGAAGACCGTGTACTGGGAGACAGGCGCCGTGGCAGACCCGATCACCGTCCACCGGCACTACGTCTTCCGGACTGTCGCCACGGGCAGCGCGCTCGGGCGAATGGCGGTGATGTTCACCCACGACGTGTTGCTAACCGGTTCGAATCTCACCGCGCCACGGGCGGCGATTATTCGGGTCGACGACATCTACGGCGGGTCCGTGGGTGGTGGGGAGCAGGAGCTGGCCAAGTCGATGGGCATCAACGTCGTCGATGTCATCGAGTACAGCCCCAATGCGTTCGACGCAAACGTCATCGCGGCGCGGCTGGCGCAGGACCGCCCTGATTTTCTGTGGGACGTCAGCTACCTCGACGACGGCGTCGCGATCTGGAACGCGGTGCTCCAGAGTCGCCTGACCTTGAAAGGTGCGATCGGCACGAGCTCGGCTTTCTGCATGCCGGAGTTCAGCCGGCGGCTCGGAGCCGGGTCGGTAGGTGTCTACGCGGCTGACAAACCTGACGCCGATGTCAGCCAGGCCGCGCTGTCGGCGTCAGGCCGAGCCCTGCTCGCCAGGGCGAAGGCCGCGTACACAGGCGATTCGATGGACATTCCAGCCGTGGCCGGCTTCGTCGGCGGCTGGACGCTGTTTCACGACGTGCTGCCCAACGCGGGAGGTTCGATCTCGGCGGAATCGATTCGCACCGCGGCGGTCAAGGTCGACGTGCGGGTGGGCGACAGCATCAACGGCGGCGGAGTGAAGTTCGCGGGTCCGGGCGCGCTGGACGAAGGTCAGAACGTGCGGGCGGCGGCCGTCGTCGGACGGTGGCAGGCGGTCGGCGTGATGAAGATCGTCTACCCGCCGGCGTACGCCAACTAGTTTTCGAGGCTCTTCTGGACCAGCGTGATGTCCATCCAGCGGTCGAACTTATGGGCGGCGTTGCGAATAGTGCCGACCATCTCGAACCCCTGCCTGGAGTACAGCGCAAGACCCGCACGATTGTCCCTCGCGATGCTGGCGACAATCGTCCGGTAGCCAAGACCGCGTGCCTCCCTGATCAGCTCGGTGAGCAAGGCCGCCCCGATACCCTTGCCGTGGTGCACCGGGTCGACGTAGACGAGGCATTCGACCACGTCGAAGCCGCGCTGCTTCCAGGGCAAGAGGCGAGCCCAGCCGATCACGCCGGTCTCGTCGACAGACACCAGGAGCAAGGAGCGCTTGCCGTGCATCTCCCACCATGCCTGCGCCTCCTCTGCGTCGAGGGGTTCCGAGTCGATCGTCGCGAACGTCTGGTTGACCGCCCAGTTGTAGATGCCGACGATGGCCCGGAGGTCGTCTTTCGTCGAGGCGCGAATGCTGTAGCCCTTTCTCGATTTCGCCTTCGCCATCCCGACCATTATGCTTCCCGCCCGTGAGACCCGAGATCAAGACGCCGCTGCCTGGTCCCAAAGCGGCGGCCCTCATCGAGCGCGACTCGAAAGCGATGTCGCCGAGTTTCACTCGCGCCTACCCATTCGTCATGGAGCGCGGACATGGTTGCTGGGTCACCGATGTCGACGGCAACCGCTTCCTGGATTTCACGGCCGGCATCGCCGTGGTCACGACCGGCCATTCGCATCCGAGGGTTGTCGCGGCGATCAAGGAGCAGGCGGAGCGCTTCCTCCACATGTCAGGGACCGACTTCTATTACAGCTCTGAGATCGAGCTCGCCGAGCGTCTCGAGAACAGGATTCTGCCCGGCACGCCTGCGCGGGTGTTCTTCACCAATTCGGGCGCTGAAGCCATCGAGGGAGCCATGAAGCTCGCGCGCTACGCAACTGGGCGGCCGAGCTACATCGCCTTCATAGGCGCGTTTCACGGCCGGACGTTTGGCGCACTCTCGCTGACCGCATCCAAGGCAAGCCAGCGCCGGCGATTTGCGCCGCTGCTCTCGTCGGTGTTCCACGCTCCTTTCCCCACTGCCTCGCGCGGGGTGACCACTGACCAAACGATCGAGCGGATCGAGGAGCTGTTCGCCACCGTGGCGCCGCCCGAGAGCGTCGCGGCGGTCTTTGTCGAACCGATCCAGGGCGAGGGCGGTTACCTCGTTCCCCCGGACGACTTCCTGCCCCGGCTGCGCGAGTTGACGCTGAAGCACGGGATCCTGCTTGTGGCCGATGAGGTGCAGTCGGGCATGGGGCGAACAGGTCACTTGCTGGCGGTCGAGCACTGGGGCATCGAACCCGACATCGTGTGTCTCGCCAAGGGCATCGCCTCGGGCTTGCCGTTGGGCGCGTTCATTGCGCGCGCGGAGCAGATGAGCTGGCCGCCCGGGTCGCATGGCAGCACATTTGGCGGCAACCCGCTCGCGTGTGCGGCCGGCCTGGCCACGCTTGACCTGCTCGAGGACGGGTTGATGGAGAACGCGGCGCGAGTCGGCGCCCAGATGCAAGACGGGCTGCGAGAGATCGCGGCGACGCACAGGGACGTGACCGATGTCCGGGGCCTGGGGCTGATGCTGGCTCTGGAGCTGAGAACGCCGGAGCTGGCGGCCAAGCTGGTTCAGTCCGCCTTTGGGCGAGGCCTGCTCCTGCTCACGGCAGGCACGCGCGCGGTCCGCATCAGCCCTCCGCTCGTCCTCAACCCCGAGGAGGCCGCGACCGGCCTGGAGATAATCGCCTCGGCGCTCGATTAGTCGCCCGTCATCGGATCGAGTCGGCGATCGGCTGCATCGCGGTGGCCGCCGCGCGGTCGTCGTCCGCCAGCGTCTTGGAGCTCTTGGCCCGCTGGTCGTCGATGACTTTTATCGTCGCACCGGTCTGGGCGGTCACGGCCGCGTGGCCGACGTGCCCCAGGGCGCCGAAGTCCCGGACGAACGTGTCGGTCAGGGCGGACTTTGACGCGGCATCACCGGAGGCATATGCGAGCAGCGCCGCATCTCTGGCCGCCCACACTTTGTCGAATCCCGTTCCAGCAGCGGGGAATGCGGCCCGCAAGCTGTCGGCGTTCGTCGCCAGGGCCGCCGTCGCCGCGGTCTTCTCCGCCGCTCGATCGGCTACCACCGCATCGGTGGCCATCGTTGCGAGATAGGAGTGCTCCTGGAGCGACAGATTCAAGGTGACTCGCGCGTCCACCGGCTGAGCTGAGGGATCGCCGGGAAATCTATCTGGATACTTCAGGGCGATCTGTGTCGCGATGGCGTCGCCGAGCCGAGACGTCTGTGCGTAAGCGGCGTGCAAGTTCTTGTAGAACGCCGGGAATCGCTGCGCGAAGACATCATCGATGAACGCCTTGTCCTCTGCCACCTGCTGCTTGGTGAGCTGAGTCACCGGGTCGAGGGGCAGCTGACTCGCCTCGCTGACAGCCTGCGCAAACTGCGGGACAAAACCGGTGGTCAGCCCTGACATTGCGCCATTCGACTTGCTGTCGTTATGCGTCACGACGCCGATCGCGTAGTCGACCAGGTAGTTGTTCTGCATGCGCCACGCGTCCGCGAGCTGCGTCGCGGCTGTGTTGCCGAACGCTCGGCGCATGTGATTGGTCAGGTCCGTCAGGTTCGTCGTCAGCAGAGCGGTGTAGCTCGCGTACTCGTCGCTGTGGTTCACCGCCGCCGCGGACTCCTTCGCGACGATCATCACCTGCTCGCCGAGGAGGATGTCGAGCTGCGTCCGAAGGTCGGCCGCGGGCGTGCCCGCGACGTTGGTCGCCGATGACTCGCCGGAGCCGGGCGAAGCATTGGCTCCGCCGGAACTTGAGCAAGCGAGGAGCACGATTCCGAGGAAACCCAGGGCCACGAGTCTCAAACCGCCGCAATTCTGATCGGTGCGGCGGCCAATTAGCATGGTCAGGTCTTGCCCGAATGGCTCCTGGTCGATGGCTCGAGCATGTTCTTTCGAGCTTTTTATGCAATCCCGCAGACCATGCGCGCCCCGGGCGGCACTCTCGTCAATGCAGTCCGCGGCACGCTTGACACCCTCGCTCGGTACGCTACGGATCGCCGGCCTCGACACATTGCGTTCACGACCGATGAGGACTGGCGTCCAGACTGGCGTGTCGAGCTCATTCCCGGCTACAAGGAGCACCGCACCGCCGAACCGATTCCTCCCGCGCTGATCCCGCAGGTCCCGATCATCCTGGCTTCGCTGGCGGCCGTCGGTGTTGACGTCGTCGGACTCGAAGGCTACGAGGCGGAGGATATCGTCGCCTCGCTTGCGGTCAAGGTGAAGACGCCGATCGAGATCGCAAGCGGCGACCGCGACCTTTTCAGTCTGGTCAGGGGCCGCGACATCATCGTTCTCTATCCCCAGAAAGGCGGCATGGTCGAGGTTGACGAAGCCGAGGTGGCGCGGCGCTACTCGATCCCTGGACGCGCCTACGCCGACTACGCGATCCTGCGCGGCGATCCTTCCGATGGGCTGCCCGGGATTGCCGGCGTGGGCGACAAGAAGGCCGCCGAGCTGGTCACGCGATATGGGTCGGTCGGGGCGATGCTCGAGGCAGGCGTATTCCGCAATGCGAACGCCGACTACCTCGAGAAAGCGCTCCGCGTGGTCCCGCCGGTCAGCGATCTTCCGATCAAAGTGCCGCGCGGCCGGCGCGACCGCTATCCGGAGCACCCAAATAAGGTTGAGGAGCTCGGCAAGAAGTACGGGATCGACAGCTCGTTGGAGCGCCTGATCAAAGCGCTGGGCTCAAACCCTCAATAAGGTGGCGCCCCGCGTCGGGCTGTGCGAGACGTGCCGGCATTCGCGGCTCGTGAAAGGCCCGCGAAGCGTCTTCTGGATGTGTGAGAGGTCCTTGACCGACACCTCGTTTCCGCGCTATCCGCGCCTTCCAGTGCTGCAGTGTCGTGGCTACGAGGAGGACCCCGCTAAGACGCCGCCACCCGCATGAGGGTCATGGGCTGACCTTCGGACGGATCGAATTTCGAGACCAATGTCTTCGTTGCCATGGAGACCTCGGCGATGCGACCGTCGTCGCCGACGGCGTAGAGATTCTGCCCGTCGGGACTCAGGCCGACTGTCGCCACGCGCCACTCGGTGAGTCCTTGCGAGCGGACCTTGAGGCTGGCCGTGTCGATCCAGATGATGCCTGACGGGCCGCCGACCACCAGGGTCTTGCCGTCAGGGCTGACCACGGCGGCATTGGCGCCGAAACTCTTGGCGCCGGTCGAAGCGGCTTTTTCGAAGTGGGCGGTGCGGAGGACGACCGGCGTGGCATTGCCGCCGGTGTTGATGACAGCAACCACTCCGGTCGCCGGGTTCACCGCGTACAGGACCGAGCCGTCACGAGTGATGGCAAGAGACCAGTGCATCTCTGCTGCCGAGCCTGCGTAGCCGCTGCCATCGAGGTCGAGGCAAAATGCGAACGGCCCGTCCAGGCTCAAGGCGTGGACAAAGGGGCTCTCGTGCTCGCGGACGTACATGCTGAAGAGGACGTGGCCGTCCGGCGATGCGACGCCTGAGAGCCGCGTCCCAACCATGGTCTGGTTGCCATCGCTCTTGTCCACAACGATGTTTTCGTCCAGGCGACCGCCGACGACGTCGTAGAGGCGGACGTAGTACTCGCGACCGTTTAGATGCTGGATCAGGTAGAGCCGGTCGCCGTCATTGCTCAATGCGTCGAACTCGAAAGAGCCCGCGAGGTCGATCTTGCGCCGCACCTTCGAGGTGCTCGTGTCGATCACCAGCATGTGCGTCGTCGTCGTTTCGATTGACTCCGCGACCAGCCAGCGCCCGTTGAGCGAGATGCCGCCGGGCATACCGTTGGCGGTCGCTGCGGGCAGGTGATAGGTGCCGCCCAGCGACATCGTGGCCAGCGTTGCGCCAGTCAAGGGATCGGTGTCGATGAGTGAGGTCGAGACGATCGAGTACAGGTGCTTCCAATCGGTCGTCGGCGTGCCCAGAGGAAGCCTCCGGTCAGCGGTGTGCGAGCTGGAGTCGATGACAGAGACCACCTGGGAGTTGCCGGTGGTGACAGCCTCGTAGAGCTTGTCACCGCCCGCCAGCCGTGGGCCCGTCTGAGTGGCGCCGCAACCGGCCGCGACGAAAGAAAGTCCGATCAGGGCGCAAATTGCTCGCATGCTCTTCACCTCGCCTTCCATACACCGCAGAGTTGGTCGGGGTTCCTGGGTCAGCCCGCGGACGCGCCGATCTGCAGCGCCTGGGCCCTGGTCATCTCGCCCTCGAGGCGGACGACAGTTCCGTTGTCGTCGAAGATGAGGGTGTCGGTGGCGAGACGCAACGTGTCGGTGTAGATGTTGCCGTCGGAATCGGTGAACGCAAACATGTGCGGGCGCCCCGCAATCCAGTACCCGGGATGGCCGTTGACGGTCACCGGCTCGAACGTGGCGTCTGGTCCGAGCATCTTCTGAAAGAAGGTCTCGTTGGCCTTGCCCCGCGCTTCGGTCACGAGCACCGAGACGCCTGTCAGACCTGATGTGCGGATGTCAGGACGCTGCCCATACACAAGCGTCACCTCACCTCCCGACGGTCCGGTCGGTGGCAGCTTGAGGTAGACCTCGTCGGGAGGACCCAGGGCCGCGGGAATCTGGATCTTCCACGAGACCTGGCTCTGCGCCTTGTCGAGAGTCGTTGGGCTGCCGAGGCCGAGGCGCTCGCCGAGCGGCCCGGAGGGCAGTGGCGAGGGGGTCGGTTGGCTTTGGGTGCGCAGGAACGTTGTGTGAAGGTTCAACCAGGCGGCGATTGCCTCCCTGGAGGGGGTGTAGGCCAGTAGGGTGCCGAAGATCACCAGAACAGCCACGGCCGCAAGGGCCCAGCGGTTCAACTGCAGCCCCTCCGTCCGGCTTCGTCGGACACCTCGCCATAAATGGGAAGGAGTCTTCGGCCAGTCGATCGCGACCGACAGGGCGGTCAGCTGCTCTTCGAGGTCAGGCATGCGTCGCCTCCTCGACCCGGGCCTTCAGCCTCGCAAGGGCCCTCGACAGTCGCGACTTCACAGTGCCCTCCGCGATGCCCAGGGCGGCGGCTGTTTCCTCACCGCTCAGCTGGAGGAAGTACCGGCTCGCGATGACAAGGCGGTCCTCCTCGCTCAGCGCGTTGACCATGGCGAGCAGTCGCCGCCGCTCGTCCGCCGCGATGGCGACCGCCTCGGGGGATGGGACCGCATCCCCCGGGCGGAAGCCCTCTGTCAGCCGAAGCTCGAGCTGGTGGCGCCGTCCCGACGAGCGCACCCGGTTGCGAGCCTCGTTGGCGACGATCCGCAGAAGCCATGGCCGGAGGTCAGCGCCCGAGCGGAAGCGGTCAAGCGCCCGGTAGGCCTTGACGAACCCCTCCTGCGCCGCATCCTCGGCGTCGGCGGACGAACCCGTGATGACGTAGGCGGTGCGGAATACGATCTGCTGGTATCGCTGCACGATCTCCTCGTAGGCGGCCGAATCTCCGCGCTGGGCGCGCTCGATCAGCTGGGAATCGTCCGCTGGCCGGCCCTCCATCGGAACGCATCTTGTACACCAGTGGTCGCATCATGGTTCCGGCTCGCTTGCAACCCGAGCGGGTTTGGGTGGGTTTAGGAGGGCGATGGAAGGCACGGAACGCGTTTTCGAGCGGCTGGTGCACGAGCATCAGCACCGCGTCTACGCGCTCAGCCTGGCGCTCACCGGAAACAGCCATGACGCTGAGGACGTCGCGCAGGACACCTTCCTCCGTGCCTACCGGGCGCTGGCCACCTATCCGCCCGACCGGATTCGCGAGCTCAAGCAGAAGGCGTGGCTGCATCGCATCGCGGTCAACGTCGTGCGGAATCGGGTGCGGGGCGTGCGGCCCAGTCTGGTCGAGCTGAACGGCAGCGAGCCTTCGCTCAGCTCTGGACCCGAGGACGACGTGATGCGCAAGGCGGAGATCGATGAGCTGGCCGCGCGCGTCGCGTGCTTGCCGGCGCGCTATCGCGAAGCGGTGGTGCTGCGCCATGTGCAGGACCTGTCGTACGCCGAGGTCGCAGAGGCTCTGGGGCAACCGGTGGGCACGGTCAAGGCAAACGTGCATCGAGGGCTGAAAATCTTGAGAGGAGAGAACCATGGCGACGGTGATGATTGACCTGAAGCGGCTGGGCGATGTGAAGGCGCCCGCGGGCTTTGCCGAGCGCGTGCTCGCGCAAGCGGGTATGGCCGATTCGTACGCGGTCTTCGATACGGTGCTGGGGCCGGTCTACGTGGCGTGGAATCGGCTCGGCGTCTCGGCGGCGATGCGCAGCAAGTCGTCCGCCGAGTTCGAAAGCTGGTTCCGCAAGGATGTCGGACGGCAGCTCGTTCGCGTCGACCCGCCCGCGGACCTGGCGGCGAAGATCGAGGATCAGCTCGAGGGCAGGCGCCGGCTCCGCTTCGACCTTCGTGGTCTGACTTCCTTCTCGCAGGCGGTGCTGAGCAAGACGCTCGAGATCCCCCGCGGCCAGGTGCGGCCCTATGGATGGATCGCGCGTGAGATCGGTCATCCGGCCGCGGTGCGCGCGGTGGGGACCGCGCTCGCCAACAATCCCATCCCTTACTTCATCCCGTGCCACCGCGTGATCCGGTCCGACGGTGTGATCGGCAACTACGGAGGTGGCGGGCCGGAGGCGAAGAAGAACATCCTCACGCTCGAGGGGGTGCAGCTGAAGAGGCTGCAGCAGCTGGCGCGCGCGGGTTTTCGGTATGAAGGTGTGCGCAGCACGAAGGTGTTCTGCTTCCCCACCTGCTACCACGGCCGGGCGGCCAAGGAGCAGAACATCGTCCAGTTCCACAGCGAGCAGGAGGCGTACTCCGCGGGATACCGGCCGTGCAAGCACTGCCGGCCCGCTGTGGTGGCCTAGTCCGGCAGGGGAGCCACGCTCGCCTGGATCGGAGCGCCTCGCTGATGCAGGCGGTGGGCCCGCGACAGGCCGCCGTCGAAGTTGATCGCCTTGCCGCCGTGGTAGCGAACCGGGGCGGGGCTGTGGTGGGGAGTGTGGCCGAAGATGACACGACGCGAGCCGGTGACCTCGAGCCAGCGCTCGAGACGCGCGGCCTGGGTGGCAAAGATGTTCGGCCCGCTCAACACATTCCAGAGCAAGTCCTCGCCGCCGGTCTCCAGGAGGTCGCGTGTGCGCCCGTTGATCGCTTCGACTGGGTCTGACTCGTCTACGGGGATGAGGTCGAGATATTGGTCGTTGCCGCAGTGCTGCAGGAGGGTGCGGTCCGGCAGGCGGATGAGCGCCGGACGGGCGCGCAGCCATTCCTGCAGAGGCTCGTCGGCGCGCAACTCGTCGAGGTCGTGGCGCTGCCCGCCGACGCTGATCCAGAAGCCGATGCGTGCCGGGTCACGGAGCGCCCAGAGCATCGCCGCTTCGTGGTTGCCCAGCAGTACCTCGGTGTTGTCGCGATCACGGGCAAATCGCAGACAACCGACACCGAACATGCCGTAGTCGACGAGGTCGCCGAGAAAGAAGGTGCGCCACCTGTCGGCGGGATAAGGCTTCAGCGCCGCGAATAGCCGCTCGATGTCGCCGTGGACGTCACCGACGATCAGGACTGGCATGTCGCCGGCGGCCACGTTTCGATGCTAGGGGCAGGCGTCGGGGCGGGACTGGAGGGGTTGGGTAAGATTCCGTAGGCGCATAGGGGCGTAGCTCAGCCTGGTCAGAGCATCGGTCTCCAAAACCGAGGGCCGAGGGTTCGAATCCTTCCGCCCCTGCCATTTGCTTTTCAACTCAAGTAGGCCCGTGCGCAGCCTCGTTCCACCAGTAAGGAACCAGGTCCGTGGTGGATCCAGGAGGCATGCGATGAGCAAGCGGATAACGACTCGGTGGTACATCGGCGCGTGGCTGGTGACGGTGCTTGCAGGCATCGCGATGGGGCTCATGGCGCGGGGAGCTACGGCGGGCAGTCCGCCGCCAGGAGTGACAGTCCTGTCGCTGGTCCTGATCGCATGCGGGATCGTAATGTTCGTGATGTGGATCGGGGCTTTGATCAAGTTGGCCCAGCAGCAGGCGTGGGGTTGGTTCGTCGGCGTGCTGGTCCTGCAGCTGATTTTTCTGGGAATCATCGGCATGGTCGCGTACGCGATCGCCGGTCCCGGCGACACAGAAGAGGTCGTCATAAGGCCGACGACGACCTAGGTCAGAGAACGCGCATCTCTCCGTCAGTCGGCCGGCTCCCACACGAGTCCGGCCAGGCCCTGTTTCGGCCTTTGTAAAATCAAGCGACCCACTAGACTCCCTTGGGTCGGGGCACTCTTCGACGCTGGGTCCTGGGCCGCTAGCTCAACTGGCAGAGCGCCGTGCTGATAACGCGGAGGTAGGTGGTTCGAGTCCACCGCGGCCCACCAAACTCGCGGGAATCAGCCATTCGGGCACAGTTGGTCGCATCCCGCACGATGGATTCAGCCAATTGGGCTCAGATCGCCGCGATTAGCGACTACGAAGCAAGCGGTTAAAGTCGGAAAAATGGTTGGCCGTTCTCGGAACTATGTCCCGAGGCTGGCGCTCTGGGCTGGAATCATCGGTCCGCCGCTGTTCGTCGCCACTTTCTTGATTGAGGGAGCAACGAGGCGAGGATACGACCCAATTCGGCTGCAAGTCAGCTACCTCAGCCTTGGCGACCAGGGCTGGATTCAGATTGCAAATTTCTGCCTGTCCGGAGTGTTGGCCATCTTCTTCGCTTGGGGCCTTCGTCATGCGCTCCAGTCCGGCCGCGGCTCCCTTCTGGGACCGCTGCTTATCGCGGCTTACGGCCTGGGCCTGATCGTCTCGGGCGTGTTCGTAACCGATGCGGCCTACGGCTATCCGCCGGGCACTGGCGCAGCGAGAGCCACCACCTTCCACGGCCTGCTCCATGTCATTCCGGGGGTACCGCTCACTTTCGGCTCTCCGATTCTTGCCAGCCTCGTGTTCGCGTGGCGCTTCTGGGGCGATCGCACCACGCGGCTATGGGCCGTCTACTCGCTCTCGACGCCGCTCTTGGTGGTGGTCGCCCAGATCGTGGTCCCCGAATCCGCCATGGGCCTCTCGCAGCGCATCGCATTAATCGTGTTGGAGGTCTGGTTAGTGGCGATTGCGGTCCACTTTCTGGCTGCTATCAGTGGATCTCGCCAAGCTCTGTCTGGCTAGCAACAGTTGTGTCCGACATGCGGATACCACTCCCTTCGAAAATGATGGCCCGGTTCGCGTTATCTAAGCTACGGCCCACCACCGATTCGACTTGCGCCCAACTGACTTCGACGATGCGCTATCGGCCCTCAAACGGCTTGAATGCGTCACGTCTCGACAAGGACTGCATTCCCATCTGGGCGCCCAAATCGCTCTGATCGATACCGTCCGTCTCGGGCTCGAACAGAAACTCGTGGTCGATATCCTGAAAGCCGATCTCGCGAAGGTCCATGACGTCAGCTTTGAGGCGCGCCCTGTCTTCGATCTTCCAAACCTCGGGAATTACCTCGGACGCATGGTCGAGAATCGCCTTCAGGCACAACTCTTCTGCAGTGTTCGCAGGACCTTCCCAGTCAGCGTCGGTTAAGCCTTTCGTCACGAATGTCATCGCATTCGCCATGCCGGCAAGGAAGGTTTCGTCGAGCCCAATCTGCCAAGCAGGCGGCAGAATATGACTATAATTCTGGTCATGAGTGAGACAATGCCGCTTGCAGCTGTCAAGGCACATTTCTCCGAGGTAGCCGATCGAGTCGAGAAGCAGCAGGAACGAATCGTAGTCACTCGTAATGGCCGTCCGGTCCTGGTTTTGATCAGTCCCGATGACCTCGAGAGTCTCGAGGAAACCCTTGCCATCCTGTCCGACAAGCGGCTCATGTCGAAAGTTCGTAAGGGCTTGAAAGAAGCGGACTCGGGACAAGGGATCCCGATAGAGCGAGCCGTGGCGAGCCCTCGCCGCGGGTGACCTCAGCCCGTTGGCGGGTCGAGATAATGCCTTCTGCAAAACGCGACCTCAATCGACTCAAGGACGCGGCCGCCTCGGCTGTATTGGAGGCGATTGACCATATCGCAGACGCGCCGCAGCGGATGGGCAAACCGCTCCGTCTCGAGCTCGAGGGCCTCTGGAGCGCGAGACGCGGTTCGTACCGGGTGGTCTACCGAATTGACGAAGGCAAGCGACTCGTCCAGATAATCACGATCGATCACCGAGCGGATGTCTATCGCCGAGCCCGCCGAGGCTGAGGGGGCACGCTGGCCTGAGATAAGTCGCTCAGGCTCGCGCCACTGCGTGGCGGGCAATTCCTGACCCTTACGGTAGGGAATGGAGAGCGGACGATGGCGAGGCTCAGCTACCAGACCCGGACCTCACAGACCTCCCGCCACTTCGATCAGGCTGGGAGCTTCCCCGCCGAGACAGAGAATGGGAACTCGACGCCACGCGTAGCAACGAGGTTTAGAGCGCAATTGGTCGGCCTTTGAGCATGGGCCCCGGTGCGCATTATGTAAGCTCCGGCCCACCAATCGATGCACAACTCGAACCCAGCTATCCGCAAATCCGGACCGTCAATTTGCGTCTCCAGATTTACTGCTGCCGAGCCCTAGTCCAGAGGCGGCCCGACGATCTCGATACCGTATTTGTGCGCTACCTCGGCCAGACGTCGCTCATCGACCGGACCTGGCGCAGGTACGGTGAGCTTGGTTGTCTGTTCGCCGATCTCGGCGACGAAGTCCGCGAACGTTGACGGAAAAGCAAACGTGAGCGCTCGAGCTCCTTTGTCCCCAACCTTGAATGTGTGAACCAGGCCGCGGGGAGCGAATACCCAGCTGCGCTCGGAGGCCTCGATCACATGCTCGCCGCAGTAGAACGTCATCGAGCCATCGAGCACGTACCAAGCTTCGTCCTCGTTGATGTGGATGTGACGCGGCACGGCATAGCCGGGCGGCATGGTCTGGTCGAGCAATGCCAACCGTCCTTCTGTCTCTACCGTGCCGGCTTTACGCTGCAAAAGAGCGCCGACGAACCAGTAAGCGGCCCCCTCCCCGTCGGCCAATGAGTAGACGCGGTCTTTGGTCTTGTTATCCATGGCCTACCTCACTGTTTGTCGACCAGGCTGAACGCGAGGTCGGTGATGATTGACGGGACTTGCCGGCGGGGCGTGCCCGCATCGACGAGCGATTTCCAGAATGGGAAATCAATGAGCGTTTTCACCACAGCCGCGCGCGCTCCGGTCACTCGATGGCCTGCAGCAGCCTCGATCAGGACTGCCAGCGCCCGATCCTGGGTCCGCACTGCCGCCGCAAGTGCGGGAAGATTTCGCGCCTCACGTCTGCACGCGTCGAGCCATCCCTCGCCGCGCTCATAGCAACGGCATGACTCCACGACCAGCGCCTGAAGGCGTTCCCTGGTGGACGAGAGCCCGGCGAACAGCTTCCCGATTTCCGTAGCGGTCGGCAGGCGGGCGCCGGCGGCGAACGTGGCCTGCGCGCAGGCCGGGATCATCGAGTCGAGGCTCGGGAAGTGCCGGTACACAGTTGCGGTCGAAACATGCGCCCCCGCTCCGATCGAAGCCCAGTTGGTTTCCGCGATCCCCTGCTTCGCCTGAATGGCGACTGCAGCGCGGATTATCTGATCGCGGGTCTTATCGACCCCTGCGGCGCGCTGCACCATCCTGTAGCGGCGCGGCGTTCGCCGCCGCAATTGCCGTGAAACCATTTCGCGCGAATAATACTCGCATCAAAGTCAACCCGAGGCGAGTGGACATTTACCGCACGTCGTGAAGGGCCCGGACCATCTGCGAGCGCTTCAAACGCTGTCGGCCTGCGGCGCTACAGAATCTTGCCTCAAACGTTGGCAACTGGCTTCGCCTGTCTGCGCACCGCTCAATCCAGCCCTACCGCAGAGTTAGGTGGTTCAAGTCCCCCGCGGCCCACCATCCGGTTGCGATATTTTTTATGCATCAGGAAATGGAATTCGAGCGCTTCACCATCGCATTGCTGCTGCTTCGCACGGATGCACCGGCGTTCACTGAAACGGAGGAAGCCGAACTTCAGGATGCGCACATGTCGCACCTATCCGATCTGCATGACAATGGTTACCTATTGGCAGCGGGGCCGGTTCTAGGACCGCCTAATCGTGAGCTCCGCGGGTTCTCGATCCTCAAGGTCGATGCGGAACGAGCGCGAGAGCTCAAACAAGAAGACCCGGCAGTCCGCGCGGGAAAATACCGGATCGAGGTGTTTCCATGGTTGCTTCCAGCCGGTCTGATCGCCTTCTCAGCCGGGCATCTTCCGCGGTCGATCGCTGAAGCCGAAGACTGACCCCAGTCACCACGTTCCCGTTGCTCGGGTCGACGAGCACCCCGAGCGATCGCCCCTGATCACATGACTCATTAGTAGTTGCCCAACCACCATTGGCTGGTTCGCGTTACGGAAGCTACGGCCCACCATACCGAGGCCCAGAAGTTGCGGCGCTAACTCAAATGGTGGACTTCCTGGAGTCCGTAGACCGGTGTCGGGATTCCTTCCATGCGCGCCTTGAGCTGAAGGGCCAGGTACAAGGAATAGTGTCTCGACTGGTGCAGATTACCGCCATGAAACCAAAGCGCTTCCTGCTGGGTCGGTTTCCACATGTTCCGCAGCTCGCCTTCCCATGGTCCGGGGTCCTTTGCAGTACCTGACCCGAGACCCCAGCACTTGCCGACTTTCGCGGCAACCTCAGGCGAGATGAGATCGGCAGCCCATCCGTTCATCGAGCCATAACCGGTCGCGTAGACGATGAGGTCGGCCGGCAGCGTCTTGCCGTTACTCAGCACGACTGCGTCCTCGGTCAGTCGGACGACATCCACGCCCGATTCGAGCTTGATGTCACCGTTGGCCACGAGGTCGGAGGCGCCGACATCGATGTAGTAACCGGAGCCGCGGCGCAGGTACTTCATGAACAACCCAGAGTTGTCGTCGCCGAAGTCGAGCATGAAGCCTGCCTTCTCCAGCCGGGCGTAGAAGTCGGCGTCCCGTTCGCGGATCGCGTCGTAGACGGGTATCTGGAACAAGTGCAGGATTCGATAAGGGATCGACGCGAAGGTCATGTCGGCTTTCTGCGTTGTCATTCCGGACGCCACCGCACTCTCTGAGTACAGGGCGCCGAGGGCCATTTCCATTAGAGAGTCGGATCTGGAGACGTGCGTTGAGGACCGCTGCACCATCGTGACGTCGGCGCCGACCTCCCAGAGCGCGGCGCAGATGTCGTGAGCAGAGTTGTTCGAGCCGATGACGACCGCCTTCTTTCCGCTGTAGGCGTCTGGTCCCGGGTGTTCGGAAGAGTGGTGTTGATCGCCCTTGAAGACGTCCATGCCATCGATCTTGGGTAGGCTTGGTTTGCCCGACATGCCGGTGGCGAGCACAAGCTGCTTCGGTCGCAGCGTCATCTCGACTCCCTCACGCTCGATGACGACGGTCCACTCCCTGGCTGTCTCGTCATACGAGGCTCTCTCGCACTCGGTCGAACTCCAGTAGTTGAGCTCCATGACTCTCGTATACATCTCGAGCCAGTCAGCGATCTTGTCCTTCGGTGAGAAGACCGGCCAGTTCGGCGGAAAGTCGATGTACGGAAGATGGTCGTACCAGACGGGGTCATGGAGGGTCAGGGACTTGTAGCGCTTGCGCCATGAGTCCCCGGCTCGGGGATTGCGATCAACAATGATCGTCGGCACGCCGAGCTGGCGCAGCCTCGCGCCGAGGGCGATCCCTCCTTGCCCGCCGCCAACGACGACCACATACGGCTGGGTTGCATGACCGAGCTCCTCCGCTTCGCGGCGGCGCTGCTCGAGCCAGGTCTGCCGATTCGGGACAGCGCCGTGCTCTATCCCCTTGGGTCGCCGGTCACGCTTCGGCTCCTCATGACCCTTGAGCTCGTTCAGCGTCGTCAACAGTGTCCAGGCTTTGCCGTCTCTGAGTCGGAGATGACCAAGACCGCGTCCGACGGAGGTGTCGAACTTTATCCAGCTCTCGGTATCCGCGGCGGCCTCACCTAACTCCTCAGCGACCGCAAAACCGCTCGGCAGCGTCCGGTCGAGCGTCTGGGCGAGCAAGTCGCGCACGCCTTCGATTCCTTCGACGGTGACGATGTTCCAGGTGAAGGCCACCAGATCGCGCCAGTAGCAGTCTTCGACGAAGAGAGTGGCGGCGGCATCGATGTCACGAGCCGTGAGCGCCTTCTCGAAATCCGCCAGCCAGCGGGTTACCTCGGTTTTTGTGCCCAAGGTGTCGACCGGTCGATCCGTGATGGTTTCGGTCATCGAGTCACTCCAGTGGCGTTTGGAGGTTCGGTGGTCAGCTCGAGTGCTCCAAGTATCTCACTGGCCGGATACCGCGCTCAGCCGTGCCCAACCCGGAGGTAGGTGGTTCGAGTTCACGGCGGCCCACTACGGCCGGTTCGAAACCCGCGTGCGCCGGGACTCGTGGGTTTGCGACCGTCGAATTTCCCGCTTCCGCCGGCACTCGCGAATTCCAGCCCGACATCGGGGCAAATGAGAAGATCGCGTCTGATGACCACCGAGCCTCGTATGACCTTGCGGCGAGAATAGGGGTCCTTTGGCAACGGCTCGACCGGTTACGCTGGCGATCCTAGGTACCGGTCACCGGGGTCGCACGTTCTCCAGCTTTGCGCAGCGTTATCCGGACCGGGCTCGTGTGGTGGCGGTCGCCGATCCGCGGACCGATCGCCGTGAGATCTTGGCCGACCAGCTCGGGGTGGCGGCCGACAAGCGGTTCGACGACTGGCGCGACCTGGCCGCGCAGGAACGGCTCGCGGACGCCGTGATTGTCACTACTCCGGACCGCGAGCACGTAGGCCCGGCATGCCGCTTCGCTGAGCTTGGCTACCACGTCCTGCTCGAGAAGCCGATCGCACCAACCCGGGCGGGGTGCGTCGAGGTCATTCAGGCCGTGGAGAAGGCCGGGGTCATCCTCGCGGTCTGCCACGTCATGCGGTACACGACCTACACAGACCGGGTAAAGACGATCTTGGCCGAGGGTAGGCTCGGGCAGCTCGTCGGCGTGGAGCAGCTGGAGCCGGTCGGCTGGTGGCACTTCGCCCACTCGTACGTGCGGGGCAACTGGCGTCGTTCGGACCAGGCGGGGCCCAGCATCCTGACCAAGTGCTGTCATGACCTGGACTGGCTGCGCTACGTCGTGGGCCGGCCGGCGGTCAGAGTATCCAGCCGGGGCGGGCTGCATCACTTCACTGCAGCCAGCCGGCCGGCCGGCGCAGCCGACCGGTGCCTGGACTGTGCCGTGGAGCCCGAGTGCCCGTACTCCGCCCTGCGGCTCTACCTTGGCTGCCTGGGCGACCCCGAGCGGGAGCGCTGGCCGCTCTCCGTTATTACGACCGACCTGACAGAACCGGGGGTACGGCGGGCGCTGCGCGACGGCCAGTACGGGCGCTGCGTCTACGCATGTGACAACGATGTAGCCGACCACCAGGTCGTGACGATCGAGTTCGAGGGTGGGGTGACGGCCACACTGACGATGAGCGCGTTCACGCCTGTCGGCCGGCGTCGCACGCGGATCATGGGTACCCGAGGTTTTCTGGAGGGCGACGGCACACGCCTCACCATCACCGACTTCGTCACCGGGGAAGTCGAGTCATTAGACCTGGTCGATACCCGAGCGGATGCTGAGGATGGCCACGGCGGAGGCGACTTCGGTGTTATAGGCGCCTTCGTGGATGCTGTCTCAGCCGGCGATTGGTCATTAGTCCGGTCGGGGCCGCGCGAGTCGTTAGAGAGCCATCTCATGGCATTCGCCGCAGAGCGGAGCCGGTTGACTGGACTTCCGGTAACCGTGTGGGACTAGCGATTCCGCCCACTCAGCGTGGGTCGACGCTCGTGGGTTCCCGATTAACCAGTCGATCGCCGGTCTGCTCGTACGGGGGTACGATCTGAAGAGATGAAGTCCCCACCGATGGACTCCCGGTCCGAGGACTCTACTGGTGCCGAGACGGACATCAGAGAGTGGGCACTGTTATTGGGGTCCGCGGCAAAACCCCGCCATCCGCATCTGACACGGCAGATCGTGCTGGACGTGATCGCGCTCGTCGCCGCAGCCACTGTGGTTTTTACTGCTGTCTTCGCGAATCTCAACGCACTGACTGCCGCGACCAAAACAGCCACTACGTCTGCGATTGCAAATCCGGCGGCAGGCGGCACGAATTCATTGCCAACAAAGCAAGGCGGTTACACAAAGCACCTCGATGCCCAAACAGCCGTCCTTTCGGTTGACGACTTGCCTGACTACAGGCTCGTTAGCTCGGCGGAAGCGGTACGCCCTGAAGGCGTTGTCCCCAATGGCTGGGACAACGTCTTCCAAAAATCACACACCGGTGTTCTCGATTACCGTATGGCTGAGGCGATCGTGGTGATCTATGGCACTACTGACGAGGCCATCGCCGCGGTTGATGTCCTCGGCCAGGGTGAGGAATCACAAGGTGCAAAGGCCTCGCCTGCGCTGGTGGGCAGTCAGTCGACAACCTGGGTGGAACCGCTGGAAATTCCGGGATACGAAATCGTCCGCGTGGTTTTCAGGGCTGACAACGTCGTGGCTCAAATCGCCATTCTCGGCAAAGACAGCCCACTGCTGTCCGATGATGTAAAGCTTCTTGCATCCACCCAGCAAACGCGGCTGGCGAGGCTGCTTCAAGGCAACGCCTGACGTCGTCGGCGACGTCTCATCAATCCAGCGATGCCGGTGAGGCAGAGAATGACTCCAGCCAAGAGCGCGACCATCCCGCCGTAGCCGGTTTCGGCCAGCTGCTGGATCAGCCAAGGCGGTAACCCCTGGCACCCATTGCCACCAACCCCCAGGATCGGGCACACCGCGACCGAATCCGTGCGGCGCGTCTGGGGTGATGGTGTCGAACCGGTTGTGGCCGAATGAGCCCCCGCAGCTGCGCGAGGGGCCGCGGGATCGAGTCCGCTCGAGTCGGCGGGCAGAGATGGCGGGTCCTGACCGGCTTGCGGCGCGGCAGGGGGCGCCAAGCCGACAGCCGAAGAAACGGTTGGCGACGCCGCTGCGGGAAGCCCGGAAGGGACGGGCGATTCCAGCGGCGGAAGCGACGATGAAGGCAGAGGCGATGGGAGCGGCAGCGTGGGTGAGGGCAGGGACGATGGGAGCGGCAGCGAGGGTGAGGGCACGGGCGACGGGAGCGGCAGCGAGGGAGAGGGCAGGGGCGACGGGAGCGGCAGGGAGGGTGAGGGCAGGGGCGACGGGAGCGGCAGGGAGGGTGTGGGAAGAGGCGACGGGAGTGGCAGCGAAGGTGAGGGAGCAATCGATGGGAGCGGTGGCAAGGGTGACGGAACAATTGACGACACTGCCGGAACCGCAGAGGAGGACGCTTGTGACGAGACTCCGAGGGCAGACTTGGTCGCAACTAGAGTCAGCAACGCCACGAGGCAGCCGGCCGGGATCAGCATGCGCGACACCCGGAGTCCCAACCTGTTCTCTCTTCCTAAAGAGCAACGTCGCTCGCGCGGACACTACCGATTCATTACAGCTGGCAGTGGTCAGGACCACAAGAGCGATCCGAGCTTGAAGCGCGATATGCAGTAGCGGGATTCCCGGTTACGCAGGCTCGACGCGCAGCACCTCGAGCACGTCGTTCCCGTACTTCCGCAGCTTCGACTCTCCCACTCCCGACACGCGCAGCAGCTCGGCCAGATTCGCCGGTCGGGCTGATGCGATCGCCGCGAGTGTGGCGTCGTGGAAGACGACGTACGCGGGCACGCCGCCGGCGCGGGCGGTCTCGAGCCGCCACCGTCGCAACCTATCAAGCGTGTCTACGGGCACATCGGTGCGTTCGACGGAAGTGGCCTCGGCGGGCAGCGTGAGAGCAGGGGCGGTGCCGCGCGCCACCGCGTCGCGGCCGGCGGAGGTGATCTCCACGACCGGGTATTCCCCCGAGCTCTGACGGGCGAGGCCGGCGCTTACCAGCTCGGCAAGGAGCTGCCTGATTCGATTCTCCTTCCATCGATTCAATACTCCGTGGAAGGGCAGGTCCTGGACCCAGGGTTGCGCGGTCGCCCATTTCGTGCGCCGGCCGCCGAGCACCGCCGCCACGTTGGCAAGCCCGACGCGCCCGCTGAATCTGGCGATCGCCGCCAGCCCGGCTTGCACGGCGTCTGCCGGCACGGACTCCTCTGGGGCCGACGGTGCGAGGCAGTTGTCGCATGCGGTGCACAGCCGCGCGACGCCCTCCTCGCCGAAGTAGTCCGCGATCCGGGCGTGCCGGCATTCGCGCATCTCGGCGTAAGCCATCATCTGAGCGAGCCGGGCGTACGCATGGTCCTTGAGCGGCGATCCGTCCTCCAAACCCGACTGCTCGATGAAGAATGACTGGAGGTCGCGGTCGGCCGGGCTGTAAAGGAGCGTGCACTCGGCCGGCCTGCCATCGCGCCCTGCGCGTCCAGCCTCCTGGTAGTAGGCCTCCAGGCTTCCCGGCAGGTGATAGTGGATGACTCGCCTGATCCCGGCGATGTCGACGCCCATCCCGAACGCGGAGGTCGCCACCACGACCTGAATGCGTCCGGCGGTGAAGTCGTCCTGGATGCGCCGCCGCACGTCCGCCGTCTGCCGCCCGTGGTAGCAGGCGACGGCGAGCTCGGCGGCCAGCTCCTCGGCCGCGGAGACGGTGCCGACGTAGACGAGAGCCTGCTGCCCGGTCGTTCCGAGCAAGCTGCGGAGCCGATCGCGCTTGGCTCGTTCGCCGCGGCAACGGGTGACCGCGAGCGTCAACGCCGGCCGATTGAATCCGCTGACCGAGATGAAGGGATGGCGCAGCCCCAGGCTGCTCGCGATATCGGTTCGGACCTGTCGAGTCGCGGTCGCAGTGAAGCCGGCCACCGGCGGCCGGCCACAGGCTGCGATCGCCGCGGACAGAAGTCGGTAATCAGGGCGGAAGTCATGGCCCCACGTCGAGATGCAATGCGCCTCGTCGACCACGATCCGCCGGATGCGCAGCTCGGCGAGCCGGCCCATGAAGCCCGGGCGGCCCAGCCTCTCGGGCGCGAGAAAAAGCAGCCGGTAATCGCCCGCGATGGCCCGCCGGAGGCGCTCGCGCTGCTCAGTTGCCTCCACCGACGAATTGATGAACGTGGCCGCCACGCCGCAATCCGTAAGGCGGTCGACCTGGTCCTTCATCAGCGCGATGAGCGGCGAGACCACCATCGTCAGCCCGCCCTCGACGACGGCCGGCACCCAGTAGCTGATGCTCTTGCCGGAGCCAGTCGGCGCGACCGACAGCACGTCGCGGCCGCCAAGCATCGCCTCCACCACTGCCGCTTGTCCCGGCCGGAATGCATCCAGGCGGAAGACGTCCCGCAGCGTGCGTTCGGCCCTGTCGATCACCTCCGGGAGTCTGACGGAATGCCGCGGTGTGGTCACCCCCTTCTTAACGAGACGCCCCCAACAAGCTAGGTATCGACGTACCAATGGCACCACATAACTCGCTCAGTCGCAGCCGCGCCATGCGAGCTTCCCGCCTCGTTGCGTCCGAAACGGGAGCCCATCACACTCCACGCCGTACCGATTCCAGCAGCGTGGAGGTGACGCTATGGGTGGGCGCGTGAGCCGGGCGTTCGTTCTTGGGCCAGGGGAAGGCCGGCCAATCGATCTCGGAGGCTTTCATATGTCGGTCAAGGCATCGAAGGAAGAGACCGACGGTGCTTTCTCGCTTCTCGAAGCGGTCGAGCCGCCGGACTTCGGCCCGCCCCTACACGTTCACCACGATGCTGCTGAGGCTTTCTACGTGCTCGAGGGCGAGTACATCATCTTTGTTGACGGTCGCGAGTTCGTCAGTCCCGCCGGATCATTCATCTTCATCCCGGCCGGTGTGGCTCACGGGTTCAGGGTCGGACCAGCAGCCAGTCGCAAGCTCAACCTCTACACGCCGGCGGCCATGGTCGGATACTTCGACGACTTGAGCGATGCCATCAATAAGGGAACTGCTGGCCCAGATGACCTGTCGGAGATCGCCAACAGATACTCAATGGAGGTGCTTGGACCGGTACCAGAGGGCTACGTGTAGCGCGTGGGCTCGCGTCCCCCGCTGCGCACGACATCCATCGGATTAATGCCTGGAGGGGAAACGCATGATTCTGGAGCGCCTTTGCGAAATGGAGCTGGCATACCGAGGTCCGTTCGAGTTGGTGAAGCCGTACGGGGGCGAGGAAGGTTCCGGTTATGGAGAGGGAGAGGGCACCGTCACAGGCGAGAGGATGGCAGGCCAGGTCCGGTGGGTGAACCATCCGAGGCGGCGCAGCGACGGCAGGATGCTTCCCGATGCAGGTGGAATTGTTCAGACCGACGATGGCGCGAGAGTGATGTTCCGGATGCAGGGAAGGACCGTCTTCGGGACGAACCCGCAGGGCGAGAGGAAGGGTGGGCAGCTTCTGTGGATTCTGTTCGAGTCTGATGACGAGCGATATCTCTGGCTCAACGACGCCGTATGCGTGATCGAGGGAGTCATCGACGCACAAACCATGCGCATCAAATTCAACGTTTACGCCTGCGTCAATGAGCTGATTGCATAGGTAAGGACACCTGGTTGGAGGTCGCTCATAACCATCCTGCGACCCGCCCGTTACCCCCTCAAATGGTTTGGCGGCGCCGCACCGTTCTTTTGCTCGTGGGCCTCTTCGTCATGGCCTGCGGTCCGCGGGTGGGGCCGATCGCCCAGACCACATCCCTACCGAGTCCGACGCCGACCCAGAAATCGCAGCCTGCGTCGACTCCGATGGAGCCGACACCAAGCGTCACGGCTACCCCCACGGACGACGGCCTTGTGGCGTCGGTCGCGTGCTCGGGCGGACCTGGGGCTTCGATGGCGGTGGTCGCCGGTCAGTTCGTTTACGACGTTGCCGACCCGATTCGTCCACGCCTGGTCTGTCGCGGCGCCAACACCGTCATGCGCCTTCTCGACGCCAAGACCATCGCCTACACGACCGTGGCCGGCGGGCACGTCGTGATCATGCGGCGCGACCTCAGCACGGGGGCGGAGTCCCGGATCGCGCAGCTGCGGCTGGAGCCCCGGCCTTACTACTACGGCGTGCCAGGCTGGACGTGGGACGGATCGCTCGAGATCTATGCAACCTACGGCCTGCCACGTGCCGATGGGCTATGGCTCGTCACCGTGCACCTCTGGTCGGGCGGCGTGGATCACGTCCTGTACACGATCGACGCGGGACCCGGTGGGCTAGAAAGTCGCTGGAGTCCCCGTCCAATCCTGGCCTTCAGCCCGGATCGTGCCCATGTCGCGATCTCCGATTTCGCCTTCGCCATATACGGCAACAACATCCGAATCTTCTCGCTCGCCGATCAGCGCCAGAAGTTTGTAATTCAGACTTCGTCCACCGGGGGGACCTGGATCGGCAATGACCGGTTCGTGTGGGCGTCAGGGTCGCTGACGCAATGGACGCCGAGCGGAGGCGCCAAACCGCTTCGGTCGGAGGCGTGGTACGCCCCGAGCAGCTCATCCGACGGACTTTGGCTGGCGGGCACGCTGCTGACTGATTACAACAATCCACGTCCGCTTATCGTGCGTGACGGCGGTCTTGCCGCGTTCAACACGGGACTTGGCAGCAGCCCGGGGTTTGTGTCCCCGACAGTGGTCTGGTACGCGGAGGAAGGGCCGGACACGAGTGGGAGCTACCAGTGTGCGGAACCGTGCTCCCACCCGACTGCGCCGAACGGCGCGGTGAGAGCCTTCGACGTCACGACTGGAACCGACGCGGTAGTCCGCTTCCGGACCGGAGAGGGACCAACGACCGCCGGCGGCTTCACCATCTGCTGCGCCACGCGCGGCTAGCTCTCGCGCCACCACCACAGCGGCGGCGTGTCGAATTGAGCGGTGGCTGTTCGTCGTCTGGGTGTCAAGCATCTATTGCACGAGGAGAAATGAAAATGGCCCGATACATCTTCCTTCAGTACGTCGACGAGTCCAAGGCGCCACGACCCGGTTCACCCGAGCTGCACCAGCAGATCGACGCCTTCGCGAAATACCTCGACGAGGTAAAGGCCTCGGGCGCTTTCAAGGACGGCGACCCGTGCCAGCCTTCCGCAGCCGGCTTCAGCGTTTCGACGGTCAACGGTCACGCCAAGACCACGGACGGACCGATGCATGAAAAGTCCCCATGGCTCAATGGCTACTTCGTCCTGGAATGCAAGGACCGCGCGGAGGCGGAAGCGTGGGCGGCCAAGAATCCCGCTGCGCAGGGAGGAACCGTCGAGGTCCATCCGATCCTGTCGCTCTAGCGCCGATGTTCTGACCCCACGTCAGCCAAAGGATGGGAAGCGCCGCCGATGTCCAGCTTGACCAGGCTGGCCATCGACGGCCAGGTTGGTTCACGTTAGACTCGCTGCCGTGACGAGCGTCGGCGACAGCTTCTCCTGGCCGTTCCAGGATTCCGCCTGGTTCAGCAAGATGGTCGTCCAGGGGCTCATCTTCATCATCCCGATCGTGGGCTGGATCGCCCTCACCGGCTGGCTTGCGTTGACCATCGACAACTATCGCGCGGGTCGTCGCGAGCTGCCACAGGCGGGATTCCACCTCGAGCGCGGGATCCCGCTCTTTGTCGTGCTTCTCGTCTATGCGATTGCCATCTCGATCCCGATCAGCCTGCTCTACGTCGCGGCCGGCGCCGGACACAACGGCGCAATATCCGGGCTGGCGGGGCTGATCAACCTGGCCCTCACGCTGCTGTTTGCCTTCCTGGCCCCTTCGATCATCGTCCACACGTACCGAGGCGGCATCAGCGGAGGCTTCGAGGTAAACGCCATCTGGCAGACCGCGACGGCCAACCCATCGAACACCATCGTCGCCGGGCTCCTCGTGTACGTGGCGCGTCTCATCGGCGGCCTCGGTTTCCTGCTGTGCTGTGTCGGTGCGCTCTTCACGATTCCCTACAGCGTCGCGATCACCGCGGGCATCGTGACCTGGTACGAGTCCACGCAGCCAGGCCTGGGCCCGATGGCGCAGTCAGCGCCTCCTCCACCGCCGGCGCCGCCCGGTCCACCGAGCTAGCTAGCCCCTCTGCTCGCCCCCAAGCGAGCACACCACTCCCCTAGTCCCAGGTCACGCCGTCCCCCCTGCCACGCAAGCGGCGAAAGCCGCGTGCTCGGCCTTGTTCTCCGCGCGCTCGGCGTTCTGTGCGGCCTTGCGTGAGGTCTTGTCAGCCTTCAGCGAGAACTTGGTCGACTTCTCCGATGTGTCCTCATTCTTGTCGGCGGCCTTGCAGGCCTGGACGCGCGCGGCCTGGGCTCCGTCCTCGTTCTCCTGGCCCTCGGTCGACGCGATCGCGCTTACGCACGCGCCGTGCACGCCGCCAGAGCCGTGCGGGCACGTCGTGCCCGCGGCGGATGCGACTGCATCGCCATGCGAATCCGGATCGGCGCCGCTCGCACCTTCATGCATCGCGTAGGCGCTCGCCGTGCCCAGCGCGAGAGCCGCAGCTGCTCCGAGGATGGCGAATCGAAACGAGCGCATTGATCCCTCCTGAGATCGCTGAAAAGTCCGGCCCCGTCCCCTCGATGGAAAGCAACAACGCGGAACTCCCGCCGGCTAACCAAAACCCCCGGCTGCAGGAAAATCCGGACCCCGCCGTTAGACTCCTTTAGCGGTCGTATAACCCGTCGGAGGCAACATGGCAGCACTACGTCACAGAAAGATTGTCGCAACCTTGTTGAAGCTGACCCGCGGAGCTCGACGCTCGAGGTCGCTTTCAGTTGGTCCGGGCTGCACGTGCGAAAGCTGCGTGCAGGCCTGGGACCGGCATCATCCTCAAGCGGTCTCAGCCGTTCACGAAGCTCGCCTGCTGCGACTCGGCCTGGACTGAACTCCTAGCCGATCGACGTCAAGAGGTACAGGTTGCTCAGCGACGCGGCGGCGAGACAGATCGTGACCGCCTGAACCGCAAAAAGCGACAGGCGAAAAGTCAAGCGGGACAGGCGGTGATCCTGCTCGCGCACTTTGCGAGCCGCGGCGATGAGAGTGGCCGCGGCACCGGCGACGATCAGAACTTTGAAGCCCCAGAAAAAGGCGATGCCACCGACCTCGAGCAGACGGGCGCTTACCGGCATCGATTCGATGGAGCCCTGGGCCCGATCAATCGCGGTGGTGATCGTGTCGGTCATCTGACTCCCCAATAACAGACCACTCCACAGGACGGCCTGCCGGATCTCCACGAAAGTACAACGCGCGGATCTTTCGCCGTGGCTTCCACATCTCGATTGCGTTCCGCAAATATTTCGCGAAGCGCAAGCGCTTCAGTGAGGCCTAGCTTGCCGCCCGCCGCAAAACGATGAACTTCCCGTCCGACTCGGTCTCGGACAGGCCGCCGAACGAGAGGGTGACGGCGCCGTCGAGATCCAGCTGACTGTCCGGCACGCCGGCCATCTGAAACGTGCGAACGACGCTGTACTCGGCCGCGACTTGCGGAAACGTGTCCCGCAGCAGCTGCAGCTCCCAGGGCCGGAGGACCAGCCAGTCAGGGTGGAGCGCCGCAACGAGATGCGGAAGGTCGCGCTGGTCTGGCGGCAACGCCTGCAGCGCGCGCACGGATGTCGTCGACGTCAGTCCCGGATAGTCGAACAGCTTCACGGCGCCGTAGAAGCCGATGTAACCTGCCGACTCCGACGTCACCGACTCGCCCGCAGGAACCGTGGCCTTGAGGTACTCGGCCAGGTTGGTCCTGACCTGGGTTTCCACGGCCTGCACCTTGGATTCGACCACGAAGCTGAAAGGCATGTGCATGGCGAACACGAGGGCGAGTGCGACGGACAAGCCGTTGGTGACCACGGGGTTCAGAGCGTTGATTCGCTGCAAGCCGGCAGCCACGAGGATCACGACCAGGGCGAGGAACGGCGGCAGGTACCAGTCGTAGTAGTTGATGGTCGGGATGAAATAGACGCGGTAGGCGAAAAAGAGGCCGAGGAACGCAAGCACCGGCCGCCAGCCGGTGACCTGTCTCGATGCGAGCAGCCCGATCGCCAGCAGGTCGGCCATCACGACCGCGATGACGATCAGGACCAGGCCGGGCAGCGGCGCCGCGGCCGTGCTCCAGACCTCGTGGAACGGTTCGAGGTGGTACAGCAGCAGTGCCACGTGGCCGCCGATCTGCCCGCCGAACCACTGAAACCACGTCAGCGGCGAGCCGCCGGAAAGTAGCGCCGGGATGGGGCTTACAGCCGACTTTGCAAGGACGGTGTTGGGAACCGGTGAGCCGTAGTAGGCGGTTGTAAAGATCAGCCAGGGCGCAACGATCGCGCTCGCGATGCCGGCGGGGGCGAAGGCGCGCCTCAGGTGTGTCACCGCAAGGTACGCGAGTGCGGGCGCGACCCAGAGCACGAACTCCGGACGTGCGAGGGGCGCCAGCCCGAGCCAGATTCCGGAGGCGACCAGGTCCTGGCGCCGGACGTGGTACACGCCGCCAAGGATCACGGCGACGGCGACCTGGGTCTCCATCCCCGACATCCCGTAAAAAATCATGTTCTGGTCGAATGCGAGGTACGCAAGGACGAATCCCGTGGGGAACTTGCCCAGGCTCAGGTCGCGACAGATGAGACGGGCGTACACGAGAGCGATGCCGACCGCGACAAGCGAGGCGATTCGCATCGCGAACATCCCCGACCCTTGGTGAATCAGCTCGCCGGCGAGCGGGATCAAGACGCCGAGCGCCGACGTGAAACCGTGCACGTTGCCCTCACCCGCGTGATGGACCAGGCCCAATCCGAGCGGCACGTTCCGCGAGTGGGTGATCGTGGTCAGGCCGTCCTCGAACATCCTGTTCGAGGTGAGCCAGAAGAGGAGCCGGGCCAGCACCGCCGCGGTGACGAAGCCGCCCAGCATCGTGTCGGACCGCGCCTGAGCGGCCCACGATCTCGACGCGAAGCCTGGCTGGTGCGCCTCGCGCGGCGCGCTCGGAGGAGGTTTGAGCTCGGGGGCGATGGCCATCGGCCGCATATTCTGGGCTCGGCGCGCCCAGTTCGAGCCGTATTCAGTCGATGGTCGATTGAGTCGAAGCAAAGAGGTTGGCGTTCCCTATTTGGAGGTGCCGACTCACATGGACACTGGAACCCTTGTCACGATCCTGGTCATTGCCCTGGTCGTCGTAGTCCTGCTCATGCTCTTTCGCGCCGCCGGTGTGGGCCGCCGCCGGCCGAACCTGCGGCCGCTGCCGCCGGAATCGCGCGACCGATACGCGAGCGAGTGGGACGAGATCGAGACGAAGTTCGTCGACTCCCCGGAGCAGGCCGTGCGCGAGGCGGAGGCGCTTGTCATGTCGGTGCTGCGCGAGCGCGGCCATCCGCTGACCGAGCGTGACCTGCCTACCGAGGTGCAGCGCGCTCACAGGCTCGGGTACGCATCCAGAGACAAGACCGAGGGCATGCGCCAGGCGCTGCTCCACTACCGCGTCGTGATGGAGCGGATGGTCGGTCCGGAGGACCAGGCGCGGCGCGAGCAGCGGCGGCGGGAGCTCGCCTAGAGCGCGGGCGCGCTTGTGTGCGGCCAGGCGTCGTTGACGTCTGAGAGGCGTGCCGTGATTTCCGACGCCCCGGCGATGCTGTAGATGTAAGTCACGCCGGTCGCTGCCGGCTGCCCGCCGAAACACGTCGAGCAGGCGCGTTCGCCCTTGTACCAGACGAGGTCGTTGCTCAAGAACCTGACTCCCGAGCGTCCCGCCGGCGAGGTATTGGAGACGCTGTTCGCCTGCACGCTGTAGAAACCTATGGTGCCGGTTCCGCTCGCGGTGCGGAACGTGTAGGCGATCCAGCGGCCGTCAGGCGACGATCGCGGCCGGATCCAGTGCAGCGAGGTCATCGACGACCGTCCTGTGGACGGATCCCATCGGTGCAGGTTTCCAGTCGCGTCCCGGAAGAATAGGCGGCTCGGGACCGAGGCCCACACCGCCATCGTCATGGCCGAGGTCGAGAACGCCAGCGTGCCGTCGCTCGCGCGGCGGACCTGGTCTGGCGCGGTCTCTCCAGATCCACCGACGTGGAAGGTTTGGAACAACGCGACGTACAGGCCGTCAGGCGAGAAGCTCAAGAAGCTGTCGTCCTCGTCCGGGTTCACGCCACGGCCGGGGACCGCGGGCAAGGTCGAAAGCACTTTGTTTCCGGTCGGCCCGGCGAGCCGCCACGTGTTGCCGTCGAGGTACGTGACCGACCTGCCGTCCGGGCTGATCGCGTACTGACCCGAGCCGATCACGCCGGCGCCGTACGTGGCGAGGAGCGTGGTCGGACCCCCCGCGAACTGCGCCTGGATGATCTGGTTGTCAGCTGTCTCGTAGGCGACCGCGGAGGCGCTGACGAACAGCGGCGATAGGACGCTCGAATCGAACGTGCACAGGCTTCTGGCGTTGGCGGGATCCTGGATATCACGGACGACAACCGTCGGATCTCCGGCCACGGTACCGATGACCAGGTTGTCGCCGGCGGGGACCGAGGCGCTGCAGTGAACAAGCGTGGCCGGGCCGGGAGCGGGACTCGAGCCAGGCGAAGCGTTGCTCGACGGAGTGGTGGTCGAGGTGGACGCGCTTGCAGTCGACGGCGAAGGAGTCGGCGTATGCGATGCGCTTGGGGTCGACCCGCCGCATCCGACCACCACGAGCATCACCAAAAGGGTCACCTGGCGCGCATGCACCCGGTAACAGTAGCGGCCGAAACCCTAGTCGATGAGCTGGCTTAGCAACTTTCGTGTCTCTGTTGGCAGTTTGTCGCGAAGGCGGTAGTAAATCCAGATTCCGCGCTTCTCCGATTGCACGACGCCTGCTTCTTTCAGCTTCGCCATGTGGTGCGAGATGGTCGGCTGCGTGAGGCCGAGGCCGGCCGTGAAATCGCAGATGCATATTGGAGCAGCCGCCTTCCACAGAGAGGCCACCATGGTCAGGCGTGTCGGATCCGCGAGCGCCTTCAACAGCGCGGCTCTGATTTCTGCCCAGTCCCCATTGACGCGAGGCAGCTCGCAGCACACGCCTCGCTCACGAATGACCGGAAGCTCCTTGACTGCCACGACTCGCATGTTACAGTATCCATCGACAATCATCGATGGATTTGGGAGAGGGAAACCAATGAGCGAGATCAAGGAAGCCGTCAGGTCGCGCTACGCGAACATCGCCAGGCAGCTCGAGGTTTTGCCGGCCGATTCCACGGCGGGCTGCTGCCAGCTCGACGGCCCGGACTGCGGCTGCGGTGGTTCTTACGCTCGCGAAGACTTGCAGGGGATTGGATTGAGCGAAGGCGTGAGCCTCGGCTGCGGCAACCCGACGATGCTCGCAGAGCTTAAGCCAGGCGAAGTCGTGCTCGACCTGGGGTCAGGCGCGGGGCTCGACGTGCTGCTGTCGGCGCGCCGCGTCTCGCCTGGTGGACAGGCCTACGGCCTTGACATGACCGACGAGATGCTGGCTCTCGCCAATCACAATCGAGACAAGGCGGGCGTCAGCAACGCCACTTTCATGAAAGGGTCGATCGACGATATCCCGCTTCCTGACGCTTCCGTCGACGTGGTCATATCGAACTGCGTCATCAACCTCGCGGAAGACAAGGCCGCGGTGATCAGGGAGGCCCATCGAGTGCTCCGCCCGGGCGGGCGACTCGCGGTGGCGGACATGGTCGAGCTCGAGCCGCTCGATGCTGCAACCAAGAAGCGCCTTGACACCTGGGCGGGCTGCATCTCGGGCACGATCCCGATCGACGAATATCGGGCGATTCTGCTCGCCGCTGGATTCGAGGAGCCGGAGGTCGAGGTGCACGCGACGCAAGTCGTGCCCGGCGTGGGCGCGGTCGGCAGCGCTTATATCCGCGCCCGCAAGGCCTGAGTCTCGGCCGCCTTCGATTTGATTCGGGCCACGGCGATCCGGCGCGCCGCGGTGTCGGTGCTGATGCCTTCGCGCTCGGCTCGCTGAAAGATGTCGGACAGAGCGTCGCCGATCCCCTGCAGCTTGGCGTCGAGGACCTGGCGCGTCCAGTGCTGCTCCTCGAGGCCGCCTCCATGAAGTATGCCGCCGGCGTTGATCACGAAGTCGGGCGCGTAGTCGATCCCGCGCTCGTGCAGCCTGTCGGCGTCCGCCGGCGTTGCGAGCTGGTTGTTGGCTCCTCCCGCGATGACTCGACACTGCAAAGTCGGTATCGAGTCCGCGTTGATGACGCCTCCCGTCGCGCACGGGGCCAGCACGTCGCAAGGAGTGGTTAGAGCTGTATCCGGCTCAACCACCTGGATGCCTTTATCGCGCAAGATCGCGAGCCGCGCCGGGTCGATGTCGGTCGCAATCACGGTGGCGTCAGCCTCCGTGAGCAGCTCGATGAGGCGGCCGCCCACACCACCCGCGCCCTGCACCAGAATGCTCCGCCGGCTCAGGTCATCCGAGCCGAAGGCGTGGCGGCAGCTCGCGCGAATGCCATGGAGAACACCCACCGCGGTGTCGGGCGCCGTGTCGCCGGAGCCGCCGGCGGCCTCCGTCTTGCAGAAGACGTAGGAAGTCATGTCCGCGATCACGTCCATGTCGGCGGCCGATGTGTTCATGTCAGGTGCGCAGCTGTACAGGCCGCCGAGCGAATCGATGAACCGGCCGTACTCGTGCAGCAAACGCCTTCTCGATTCGCCCTCGGGGATTGCCGGTGAGGGCAGCGCGATCACCGCCTTGCCACCGCCGTGGGGAAAGCCGACGCTGGCGAACTTCAGGCTCATAGCTTCGGAGAGCCGCATGCCGTCGGCGAGCGCGTCAGCCACCCGTTCGTAATGCTTCATGCGCGTGCCGCCTGCGGCGGGTCCGAGGGCGGTGGAATGCACGCAGATGAACATCCACGCGCCTGTTTCGCGGTCGCGGTGAAGCGAGACGGATTCGCCGTCCCACTCCTCGAGGAGCGTTTCCACTCCTTCGGAGTTTAGGCCGCCTTCTTCTCGTCCTTGGGGTGCTCGACCACGGCCAGCACACGAGGCGCGATAAACCGCGCGGTCCGAACCACCCCGCCGGTACGGGTCAGCTCGCGGACCTCGACAGTGGTGCGAGAGCTGCGGACCTCGACGCTGCGGCCCGCGCGGGTTGCTTCGATCACGTATTCACGAGACGAGCCACCGCCCGCGTCCACCAGGACTTCGACGAAATCTCCCTTTGACATGTGCTTCTGTTATTCCCAGAATGCGTCGATCTCATGCGTTATTTGAGCGATGGCACAGCCGCCTCCAACCGCCCGGAGCGTCGAGCAACTTAGAGAGGCGGCCGCCTCGTGCCAGGCCTGCGATCTCTGGGTCGAGGCGACGCAAACGGTCTTCGGCGAAGGCAGCGAACACAGCCGGATGATGCTCGTCGGCGAGCAGCCGGGTGACCAGGAGGACCTTCAGGGAAAGCCGTTTGTCGGGCCCGCCGGGCGCCTCCTCGAGCGTGCGCTGGACGAGGCGGGGATCGACCGCCGGCGGGTTTACATCACCAACGCGGTCAAGCATTTCCGGTTCACGCGGCGAGGCAAGCGCCGGCTGCACGAGAAGCCGAACGCGGGCCAGATTCGGGCCTGCCGGCCCTGGCTGGACGGCGAGATCGAGGTGGTGAGGCCGCGGATCATCGTGCTGCTCGGCGCCACCGCCGCCCAGGCTGTGATGGGGCCGGCGTTTCGGGTCAGCAAGCAGCGCGGTGAGGTGCTCAACTCGCCCGTCGGCCTGCCCGTGGTGGCCACGGTCCACCCGTCCTCGATCTTGAGGGCGGCGGACAACGAGTCGCGTGAGGCCGCCATGTCTTCGTTTATTGCCGACCTGAGGGTTGCGGCAAAGCACGCCTGACCTCAAAATGCCCGCTGCATGGCCCAGGCCGAGGAACAGATCGGGCGGGGAGGGCTCCTGCCCCTCGCCGTCCAGAACGCATATCGCGAGCGCTACCGCGCAATCCGGCCAGGATGGCGGTCGAGCGGCGACCAGCTCGAGACGCTGGTACGCGGCCACGTCACCTCAACCAGCCGCGTCCTGGACCTCGGATGCGGCCGGGGCGGTCTGGTCGAGGAAATCTGGCGCGACGTAAAGCTTGCCGCGGGCCTCGATCCCGATGGGCCTTCTCTGAGCGGGCACCGCGCCGTTGGCATGCCGGTGATCCGGGGGGTGGCCGAAAACCTGCCGTTTATCGACCAGTCCTTCGACCTCATCGTGTGCCTGTGGGTGCTGGAGCATTTGAAAAACCCGGCGGCAACGCTGCGCGAGGTACGTCGCGTACTCGCACCGCGTGGACACTTCGTTTTTCTTACGCCCAACATGCGCAACCCGCTGATGGTCGTAAACCGGTTCGGGAAGGCGCTCCCGTCGCTGCAGCGCAGGCTCGTGCCTATGTTCTACGGCCGCGAGGAAGCAGACACGTTTCCGGTGCAGTACCGCGCCAACACAGTTGATGCGATCCGCGCGCACGCGAAAGCGTCGGGTCTGGACGTCTACGACATACGTGTCGTGCCCGATCCCACCTACCTTGCGCTGAACAGCTTCATGTTCAGGGCGTCGGTGATGTCAGAGCGCTTGATGCCGAAAGACTGGGGCGTGCACCTTCTCGGAGACCTAGTCCGGACCTAACAGGTATCCCGTTCGGCCTCGTAGTACACGTTGCCGGCGTCGATGCGCCCGACGGTCGGGAGGCGAGTAGGCGAGACGTCGATCAGACGCCCCGCGCATCCTCGATCGGCACGCCCCAGAGGTGGGCAGCCCTCCTCCTCCTGGTCGAGCGCCTCCCGAAGCCACCAGCTGCGCTGCGAACCCGGCGTCAGGGCTAACCCAGTCAGATTCAGCACCGGTTGTGGACAATACCCACCATGAGCATGAGCTTCAACGTCCTCATCATCCTGGCCCTCATCGCTTTCGTTCTGGCGGCAACCGGTTGGACCTATCGGAAGACTGATTTGATCGCAATCGGCCTGGCGCTGTGGGCGCTCTCCGGTTTGGTCGGCCATCTGTCCTCGATCACGATCAGCACGGCGCTCCTGGCCCTGGCATTCATCGCCTTCGTCGCGGCAGCGGTCGGATGGCGCTACCGAAAGGTCAATCTGATCGCGGTCGGCCTGGCCTTGTGGATGCTGTCGCTCATCATCACCTAGCGGGCGGCGGGTACCCTCGCCGCGCCGCCGCCTCCAGTGAGGCGCGCGGCGATCACCACGGGGATGATCGTCACCAGGATCACGAAGGACACGACCACGTTGACCTCGGGGAGACGCTGACCCAGGCGGATCGCGCCGAAGATCCACAGCGGTAGCGTGTTCTGCGCCCCGGCGGTGAACGTCGTGACGATGACCTCGTCGAACGAGAGGGCGAAGGCAAGCATCGCCCCCGCCACCACGGACGTTGAGATCAGGGGCAGGGTGATGTCGCGAAAGACCTGCAACCCGTTCGCGCCAAGGTCCATGGCCGCCTCGATCAATGAGCCCTGCGTGCGGCGCAGTCTCGCCAGCACGTTGTTATAGACGACGACGATGCAGAAGGTGGTGTGACCGACGACGATCGTCCACAGCGAGAGGTGCACTCCGTCGAAGCTGAAGAAGGCCTGCAGGCTGATGCCGGTGATGATTCCTGGAAGGGCGAGCGGCAGGATGAACATCAGGCTCACCACCTCGCGTCCGAACCACGTCATGCGATGGATCGCGAACGCCGCGAGGGAACCGAGGATCAGCGCCAGGGCCGTGGCCAAGAATCCAACCTGCAACGAAAGCATCAGCGCCCTTCGGATCTCTGAATCTTCGAAGGTCAAGCTGAACCATTTGAGGGTCAGGCCCGGGATCGGCCAGCTCTCGATGTTCGAGGTGTTGAACGCGTACAGAAAGATCAAGAAGATCGGGATGAACAGGAACAGAAGGATCACCAAAACCCAGGCCCTGAGCATCCAGCGCGTCCAAACCCCCTCCATCAGAGCGCCTCGAACGCGCCGAGCCGCCGCGCGATGAGCAGGTAGACGGCCATGATGGCCACCGGAATGGTCGACAGCGCGGCCGCGAACGGCACGTTGTTGGCAATTCCGATGTTGGCGTAGACGACGTTACCGATGAAGGTGGATCCAGCCCCTCCCACCAGGACCGGGGTGATGAAGTCGCCGAGCGTCAGCGAGAACGTGAAGATCGAACCCGCGACCACTCCGGGCAGGGCGAGGGGAAGCACGATATCCCGGATCGTCCGCCAGCGGCGCGCACCGAGGTCGGCCGACGCCTCGAGAAGAGATTCCGGTACGCGCTCCAGCGCCGAGTAGGCCGGGATGATCATGAACGGCAGCCAGATGTAGGAGAACACGACCCACATGGCGACGTTCGTATAGCCGATGTTGGCGGGGGGCAAGCCGATCGACTGCAGACTCCAGTTGAGCACCCCGCTGTGGTTGAGGATGAGGATCCAGGCGTAAACCCGGGCCAGGTAGCTGGCCCACAGGGGCAGCAGCACCGCGGCGAAGAGCAGGGTCTGAACCCGTCGCGACGCGAGACGGGCCATGTAGTAAGCGAACGGAAACGCGAGCAATGCATCGGTCAGGGTCACCAGCGCCGCGAGCACGACAGTCCGGCCGACGATGTCGTGATAGACAGGCTCATTGATGAGCCGCTCGAAGTTGCTTGTGGTCCAGACCTGGACGATCTGGGTTGTGAAAGGGTCGGTCGTCCAGAACGCCGTGATCAGCAGCAGGATCAGCGACGCGAAATAGATGACGACAAACCAGGCCAGCGGCGGAGTGAGGAGAAGGAGTGAGCGAAGCCAGGGCAGGCGCCAGAACAGCGTCGCAAAAGGGACGGCCCCGCCCCCCTTCGGGCGAGGCCGTCTTACGGTTTCTGTCGCCAAGTGGCTTTTAGCCCTTGATCGTGGTCCAGGCCGATACCCACTGGTCATAGGGGATGCAGTTCTCGCTTCCGTCCGGGCACGTGGTCACCGGCGTTTTCCAGAAGTGGATCGTTTGGAGGTAGGTGCCCGCCTCGTTCGCGTGGTACTGGGCGCACGAGCCCGCTTGCAACGCTTCCATCTGGGCGCACGCCTTGCTGTTGACCGGGGTCTCGCCGAAGAACAAAGCCTGCTCTGCCTGAACCTTCGGGGTGCTCACCCACTGGGTCCACTTGTAGGCGCAGTTGGGGTGGGGCGCCTTGGTGGCGAGCATCCAGGTGTCGCCCCATCCGGTCGCGCCTTCGCTCGGGATGGTGTCCGCGAACGGCCCGCCGTTGCCCTTGAGCTGGATCGTCTGGTACGGCCATGCGGCGCCGATGAAAGCGTCGCCGTTCTGGAAATCGAGAATCTCCTCCGACGCGGTCGGCCAGTACTTCTTGATCAGCTGCCGCTGCTGCATCAGCAGCGCCACAGTGGCGTCGAACTGCTTTTTCGTGAGCTCGTAGGGATCTGTGATGCCGAGACTCGGCTGGGACTTGCTCAGGTACAGCGCCGCGTCCGCGATCGTGATCGGATAGTCGTACGCGGTGACGATTCCCTTGTTGGCCGCGTCGTAGACCGCGCTCCAGCTCGTCGGGGCGATCTTGAATTTGGTCGTGTTGTAGAGCAGCACGTTGGGGCCCCACTGCAGCGAGATTCCGTAATGCACGCCGTCGATCGTGTTGTAGGCCGGATTCTTGAAGTACGTCTGGAAGTCGGCCCAGTCTGGAATCAGCTTTTCATTCATCGGCCTGACGTCGCCGCCGTAGATCAGCCGCAGGTCCGCGTCACCCGAGGCCGAGACCATGTCCCACTGCCCGCCGCCACCCTCCTTCATCAAGCTGACCATTTCGTCAGACGAGCCCGCGGACTTGGCGTTGACCTGGCAGCCGGTAGCGTCCTGAAAAGGCTTCTTCCAGGAGTCATCGACGTAGCCTTCCCACGCGATCAGGTTCAGCGCACCCTCGCCATCGCCCACCTTGTCCAGTGGTTTCAACGTCGCGGTCGGAGGCACCCGGTGCTTGGTGCCGGTGCTGGTGTTGCTGCTTCCGCAAGCGGTCGCCAACAGGATCGCGACCGCGACCACAGCTCCAAACTTCATGGCTTCCTACCTCCCCTTGTCGAGCACGTACGTGTGCTCCGCCGTCCAGGCCAGCCTCACCGGCCGCCCCTGGAACTTCTGGGCGTCTCCCAAGGCGTCCATATTCTGACGTACCGCCACGAGTCGCTCTCCCCGATCGAGATGGACCAGGTAGCGCGTGGTCATGCCGACGTAGATGATCTCCTCGACTCGGCCAGGCTCGACCGTCATGCCGGGGTCGGCCGTCTCGCTTTCGGCCAGCATGCGGATCTTCTCGGGCCGGACGACGAACCGCACCCCGTCGCGCACGAGGACGTTCGAGATGCCGATGAAGCCGGCCACGAACTCGGTTGCGGGCCGTTCGTAGACATCGACGGGCGAACCGATCTGCTCGATTTGACCGTTCGACATGACCGCGACCCGGTCGCTCATAGTCAGGGCCTCTTCCTGGTCGTGGGTCACGTAGATGAACGTGATGCCGACCTCCTTCTGGATCTGCTTCAGCTCGATCTGCATCTCCTGGCGCAGCTTGAGATCCAGCGCGCCCAGCGGCTCGTCGAGGAGGAGAACCTCAGGCTCGTTGACCACCGCGCGTGCCAGCGCGACGCGCTGCCGTTGGCCGCCCGACAGCTGGTTCGGCCGCCGGCGGCCCAACCCCTCGAGGCGGACCATCTTCAGGGCCCTCTGCACACGCTCTTCTCGCGGCTGCCTGGATACACCCTTCACGCGAAGGCCGTAACCGATGTTGTCCGCGACCGACATGTGCGGGAACAGCGCGTAGTCCTGGAACACGGTGTTGGTGTCACGCAGGTAGGGCGGTGTCGAGGTGACGTCGCGGCCGCCCAGCTCGATCCGCCCCGTGTCGGGCCGCTCGAAGCCGGCGATCAGCCGAAGCAGAGTCGTCTTGCCCGAGCCTGAGGGCCCGAGCAGCGTGAAGAACTCACCCTCCTCGACCGTGAGATCCACACCGGCGACCGCCACCACCTGGCCATAGCTCTTGCGGACGCCCTGAAGTCTTAGAGCCGGCCTATGTGAGTCGTCGCCGGCGGCCATTCAGTCGAGCGATGCCATCACGTGCTTGATCTGGGTGTATTCCTCCAGCGAGTAGATCGACATGTCTTTGCCGTACCCGCTCCGCTTGTAGCCGCCGTGCGGCATCTCGTTGACGAGAGGGATGTGCGTGTTGATCCAGACGGTGCCGAACTGGAGCCTGCGCGCCATGCGCAGCGCCCGGCCCACGTCGCGTGTCCAGACCGAAGCCGCAAGGCCGTACTCGACGCCGTTGGCCCACGCGATCGCCTGCTCCTCGTCGGTGAAGCGCTGCACCGTGACCACCGGACCGAATACCTCTTTGGTCACGATCTCAGCGTCCGGACCCGACGGCACAACGACCGTCGGCTCGTACCACGAGCCGGCTTTCTTGATGCGCGCTCCGCCGGTCAGCACCTCGGCGCCGGCCTTCCTCGCCCGGTCGACAAAACCCGAGACACGGGTGACCTGCTCCTCCGAGACGAGAGGTCCCATCTCCGTGTCCTCGGACATGGGGTCGCCCACCCTGAGTCCGCTGACCGCCGGGACGAGATCACCGAGAAGCTTTTCGTGGATGTTCGGTCCGGCGATGACGCGGGTTGCCGCGGTGCAGTCCTGGCCGGCGTTGAAGTAGCCCCCGATCTTGATCCACTCGATCACCTTCTCCAGGTCGGCGTCGTCGAAGACGATCACCGGCGCCTTGCCTCCAAGCTCGAGGTGGACGCGCTTGAGCGTCGACGCCGCGGCGCGAGCGACCTCCTGGCCGGTCGCGACGTCGCCGGTCAACGAGACCATCGACACGCCGGCGTGACGCACGATCCCGGCGCCGACCGGTTCGCCGTCGCCTGTGATGACGTTTAGAACGCCGGCGGGGAAGATGTCGGCCGCCAGCTCGGCGAGCTTGAGCGCGCTCAGCGGAGTCCATTCCGACGGCTTCAGCACGACCGTGTTGCCCGCCGCCAGCGCGGGTCCCATCTTCCAGGCGGCCATCATCAGCGGGTAGTTCCAGGGCGCGATCGAGCCGACCACTCCCAGGGGCTCACGGCGCAGCATGCTCGTGAAGCCCCGCATGTACTCGCCCGTGGCGCGGCCCTCGAGCAGGCGACCGGCACCGGCGAAGAAGCGGATGCAGTCGACGATGGGAGGGATCTCTTCCGATTTGGTGACGGCGAGCGGCTTGCCCACGTTTTCCGACTCGATCCGCGCGAACTCGTCGCCGTTGGACTCGATCGCTTCCGCGAGCTTCAGCATTCGCTCGCTGCGCTCGCGGGGCGTGCTGTCAGACCAGCCGCCATCGAACGCCTTGCGGGCCGCTGTGACCGCACGGTCGACGTCCTTGTCGGTCCCTTTCGGGACGTGGGCGATGACCTTGCCGGTCGCGGGATTGACGATCTCCTGCATCTCGCCGCCCGAGCCGGCTGTCCACTCGCCGCCGATGAACATGTCGTGACGTCGAAGCGTCGTGCTCATGACCCCTCCTTTGCGGTTATCGGCCGGCGGCGACTTCTCCGAGCGCCGCGCCGAGCATGTCGAGCCCCTCTGTCAGCTGATCGTCGGGAATCGTCAGGGGCATGAGCGTTCGGATCACGTTGTGGTGCGTGCCGCAGCGGAGGCCGATGAGGCCGTTCTCGCGCGCGACCGTGAGGACCTTGGCGGTCTCCTTGTCGGCGGCCTCCTTGGTCTCCCGATTGCGCACGAGCTCCATGCCCGCCATCGCGCCAACCACCCGGATGTCGCCCACCAGCTTGTGCTCGGCCGCCCAGCCCTGCATCCGCTCCTCGACGACGGACCCGATGCGCGCGGCGCGCTCGGGCAACTTTTCGTCGCGCATGATGTCCATCACCGCCAGGCCCGCCGCGCAGGCGACGGGATTGCCTCCATACGTGCCGCCAAGGCCGCCCGGATCGGGCGCGTCCATGACTTGCGCGCGGCCGACGACGCCCGACAGCGGGAAGCCCGCGGCCAGGCTTTTGGCGACCGCGATCAGGTCCGGCTGGACGCCTGAGTGCTCGATCGCGAAGAACCTGCCGGTCCGGCCGAAGCCGGTCTGGATCTCGTCAACGATCAACAGGATGCCGTGGCGGTCAGCCAGCTCGCGCAGCTTGCGAAGAAAGTCGAGGGGGGCGGGCACGAAGCCGCCTTCGCCGAGGACCGGTTCGATGACGATCGCGGCGACCCGCCTCGGCGCGACCTCCGATTCGAACAGGTTGTCGAGGGCCGCCAGGGCTTGCTCTGCGTTCCAGCCGCGGTACTCATACGGGAACGGCGACTGATAGACCTCGGCTGCGTAGGGCCCGAAGTCCTGCTTGTACGGCTGGACGCTTCCGGTGAGGCTGAGGGCGAGGAGGGTCCGGCCGTGAAAGCCGCCGCGGAAGCTGATCACCGCGGGCCGCCCGGTGGCCATCCTTGCGATTTTGACCGCGTTCTCGATCGCTTCAGCGCCGGTGCTGAAGAAGATTGCCTTCTTAGGCCCATCTATCGGCGCGACCTCGCAAAGCCGCTCGGCGAGCCTGAGGTAAGACTCGTAGTGGACGACCTGAAACGAAGTGTGGGTTGCGTGGTCGAGCTGCTCCCGGACCGCTTGCATGACGCGCGGGTGGGCGTGGCCGACGTTCATCACGCCGATGCCGCCTGCGAAGTCGATGTAGCGCTTGCCGCCGACGTCCCACAGCTCGGAGCCTTTGGCGTGGCCCACCGTCAGGGGGTGGGCGCTGGTGATGCCACGCGGGACATATCTCGCGCGCAGCTCGGCCAGCTCGACTTCCGTCGATTGATGGCGGACCGTCACGCGGCCATTCAAGCAGATACCATCCGAGACTTGTGGAAGCCGCCCGCGCCGCCGTCGCGAGGCTGTGGCCCGGGCGCGCAGCGAAGGTGGCCGAGCTCGGCGGCGGGATCACCAACCGGAACTTCAAGGTCGAGGTCGGCGGCGAGGTCTTCGTGCTGCGTATGGGCGGCGCCAAGACCGACCTGCTCGGCATCGATCGTGCGGTCGAGTACGCCGCAGGCAAGCGCGCCTTTGAGGTAGGCATCGGCCCGGAGGTGACCGCGTTTGTGCCTGACCAGGGCTGGCTCGTGGCGCGGTTCATCGACGGCTCGCCTCTCTCAGTGGCCGAGATGCGGCAGGACGAGGTCCTCGCGCGGGTGGTTCGCGCGCTGCGGGCATTTCACGACTCGACGCCAATTCCCGGACGGTTCGATGCATGGGCGGTGGTCGACGGCTACCGGACCGTGGCCGAGTCGCACGGCGTCGGGATTCCGGCGCAGTTCGGCGGCGCGCGCAAGATCGCGGAGCGGATTCGGTCGGCTCGTGGTCCGCAGCCTCTCGTCCCGTGCCACAACGATCTCTTGAACGCGAACTTCCTTGACGACGGGGCAGTCCAAATCGTCGACTGGGAGTACGCCGGGATGGGGGACCGGTTCTTCGATCTCGCGAACTTCTCGGTCAACCACGAGTTTGTGGTCGATGACGACCGCCGGCTGATGCGGGCCTACTTCGGCGTGGAGCGCGACACGGACCTCGCCTCGCTGCGGCTCATGCGATTCATGTCCGACTTTCGGGAGGCGATGTGGGGCGTGCTGCAGAGCGGGATCTCAGAGCTGGACTTCGACTTCGATGCATACGCCACGAAACACTTCGCACGAATGATGGCGAGTGCCGCGGATTCCGACTTTGAGCGCTACCTGCGCGCGTTTTCCGACGGGACTAGAGCTGCTCCTGAAGACTAGCTTCGGACTCTGATCCCCTTGGGGTCGTAGAGCGGCTCCTTCGCCACGCGTCCTGTGACCCACGTGCCAAAGATGTCCACCTCGATCGGCGTTTCGACGGGGCAGCTCGCCGGAACGTAGGCGTAGGCGATCGATTGGCCCACCGTATAGCCGTAGCCCCCGCTGGTCACGCGACCCACCACGCCGCCCTCGAGCCGGACGGGCTCCGAACCCAGCGCGACCGATCGCGGGTCGTCCAGCACCAGACACGCGAGCTTTGTCGCCGGGGGTGATTCGCGTTTCTTCAATAGCGCAGAACGGCCGATGAACTCTCCCTTATCCAGCTTGACGCAGAAACCAAGACCTGCCTGGTACGGATCGACGTCCGGCGTGATGTCCGCGCCCCATACCCGGTAACCCTTCTCCAGGCGCAGCGAGTCGACGGCTCTGTATCCGCCGGCAACGAGGCCCCTGTCATGGCCGGCGTTCCAGAGCGAGTCCCACAACCGAAGCCCGAACTCGGACGGACAGTAGAGCTCCCAACCGAGCTCACCGACGTACGTGACGCGCAAGGCAAGGCACGGCACGCTGCCCACGGCGAGCTCGCGCGCGGTCATGAAGGGGAAGGCCTGGTTGCTGATATCAGCCGGCGTCAGTCGCTCGAGGATCGAGCGCGCGGCCGGCCCCCAGAGCCCGATGCACGCATAGGCGGACGTGACGTCTTCGACCTCGACGGACCCGTCGTTAGGCGCGTGGTCGCGGATCCACGACAGGTCGTGCATCCCGAAGGCCGTCCCTGTGATAACGCGGAAGCGCCGCTCGCCCAGCCGCGTGATCGTGAAGTCGCACTCGATGCCGCCGCGGTCGTTGAGCATCTGCGTGTAGGTGAGCGCGCTGACCCCTCGCGCGACCCGATTGTCGGCGAGGCTTTCGAGAAACTCGGCCGCGCCCGCGCCGCGGACCTCGATCTTCGCGAAAGACGTGAAATCGAAGATCGCGGCAGCTTCGCGACATGCCGTGTGCTCGACGCCGATGGCCGGCGACCACAACCGGCCGGCCCACCCATGGGGTCGCAGCGCCTGGTTGCCATGAGTGCCGTTCGGCTCGAACCAGTTCACGCGCTCCCAGCCCGACTTCTCGCCAAACGCCGCGCCCATATCGGTCAGGCGCCAATAGACAGGCGAGACGCGAAGCGGCCGGCCGGCGCTTCGTTCATGGCCAGGGTATTTGACGTCGTAGTACGTCGAGTACACCTCGTAGGTGCGAGCAAGCGTGTAGTCGCGGCTCAGGTAGGCGCGGCCGAAACGGCGCGAGTCCATCTCCCACGCGTCCAGACCCGGCTGTCCATCCACGATCCATTCCGCGACCAGGCGGCCCATTCCGCCGGCCCCTGCGAGCCCGTGGGCGCAAAAACCTGCCGCGACCCAGAAGCCCCGGATCTCGCTCGGACCGAGGATGAACTCGTTGTCAGGCGTGAAGGCCTCGGGACCGTTGACCAATCGAACGACTTCCGCGTCCTTTAATGAGGGCGTCCGCGCGACGGCGTTGGTCATGAGCGGCTCGAAGCGGTCCCAGTCGGGTTCGAGAAGGCGGCCGTTGAAATCGCCTGGGATCCCGTCGAGTCCCCACGGCGCCGGGTTGCGCTCGTAGCCGCCCATGATCAGACCGCCCGACTCGGGCCGGTAGTACACGAGCAGCGAGGGATCGCGCATGGTCGGCATGTCGAGGGGGAGGCCAGAGGGCCGCGTGATCAAGTACTCGTGTGCGAACGGGATGAGCGGCACGTTGACGCCGGCCATCAGTCCGATCTCGGGGGCAAACATGCCCCCGGCGTTGACGACCAGGTCGGTGGTGATGTCGCCCGCGTCGGTCATGACCCCGCGCACGCGCCCGTCTTTGATGTCGATTCCGGTGACGCGCGTGGCTTCGCAAATCTCCGCGCCGCGACGTCGGGCGCCCTCTATGAGCGCGAATGTCAGCTGGCTCGGATCGATGTAGCCATCGGTCGGGAGCAACGCCGCGCCGAGGACTCCGTCGGTCGACATGGGCGGAAACATGCGCTGAGCCTCTTCGGCCGAGATCAGCTCGAGGGGCAGTCCGAAGGTCTTGGCCCAGGCGGCCTGGCGCGTGAGCTCCTCCATCCGCTCCTGGCTCGACGCGAGTCGCAGCGAGCCGACCTCATGCCAGCCGGTCTCGAGCCCGACCTCGTCTTTCAGGGTTCGGTAGAGATCGACCGAGTTCATCATCATCCGGGTCAGGCTGAGCGAGCCTCGGAGCTGACCGACCAGTCCGGCCGAATGGAACGTCGAGCCGCTGGTTACTCGCGCGCGCTCGACGAGGACCGAGTCGGTCCAGCCAAGGCGCGCGAGCCAGTACAGGATGGACGCGCCGCCGACACCACCTCCGATGACGACGGCGCGGGCGTGTTGCCTCAAACTCTCTAGGCGCGTGCTCCGGCGGGTGCCACCGTCGTGTCCGGCGCCTTTCGCTGTGCAATCGCCCAGTAAATCACGCCGACGAGCACGATCAGGCCGAGCGTGAACTCGAACACCGGGATGTTGCCAACCGGCGATCCGATCGTGATGTTGGGCAAGGCGCTCAAGGGCGGGTTCTGGCCGCCGACCGAGGCGTTGCGCGGCCACAGGAAGTTGATCTCCATCGCAACACCCCAGACGAGGCCCAGTATGTTGACGACCAGTCCCCACTGGCCGAGGCTGAACGGCGCCTTCTCTCTCGGCCAGCCCTTCAACCGCGCGAGCAGAATCGCGACGTTGCCGAGGATGTACGAAAGGTAGATCATCCCGGTCGCGCCGATGGCAATCGTGCCGGCGCCCGCGTAGTAGATCAGCGGTAGACCCGCCAGGACTCCGATCGCGATGCAGGCGCCGATCGGCGTGTGCAGCACCGGGTGCACGGCGCTCAAAACCCGGGAGACCGGCAGCTTGCCATCCCGCGCCATGCCAAACGCGAGCCGGATGGTCGAGGTCTGTATGGCGAGGCAGCACACGTAGATCGCTGCGAAAACCACGAAGAGGTAAAGGTTGGCGGCCCATCCGGGGAAGTTCGACTCGATGATTGTTACGAGCGGGAAGGGATACTTGCCGGCGCCGGTGTCGGCCACAAATTTGCTCATGTCGCCTGGAATCGCGATGACGACCGCGAACAGGAAGATGGCGCCGATGATCGCGGCGCCGATGACGGCCGCGATGACTGCTCGCGGCGCTTCTCGCCGAGGATTCTTGGTCTCCTCGGCCAGCGTGCTCGCCGTGTCAAAGCCATAGATGACGAACAGAGACATGAACATGGCGGCCAGGAACGTGCCCGTTTGGTTGCTCGTCCCGAGATAGCTGGTATCGGTGAAAACCGAGACGGACTGGTGGTGATAGAAGAGGACGAGGATGAGGGCGAATACGACCATGCCCACAATCTCGAAAACCACGCCGGTGTTATTGATGATCGCGACCAGCCTCACGCCGAAGATGCTCAGCAAGGTCGTGCTCAAAAGGACGAGGGCCGCGACGTTGCGGTTGGTGTCGGGGTCCGTGCCGAGGTTCATGCCCAGGTTGTTGAGCAGTGGAATCAGGACGAGCGGCACGGTGGCCACCACCGCCGCCACGGTGAGCACGCCGGCGAACATATAGATCCAGCCCGTGAACCACGAATAAGTGCGGTTCGACAGGTACTTCGTCCATTGGTACACAGAGCCGGCGACCGGGAAGTGCGAGCTGACCTCGGCGAAGTTGAACGCGATGATCAGCTGGCCGAGAACGACGATGGGCCAGCTCCACCAGAAGAACGGGCCTGCCAACGCGAGGCCGAGGATGAACAGAGTGAAGATGCCTGTCGACGGCGAGATGTAGGAAAAGGCGACCGCAAAGCTGGAGTAGACGCCAAGCGCGCGGCGGAGCTCCTGCTTGTAGCCAAACTTCTCCAGGTCGCGGACGTCAGCCTCGTGTGCCGATTCCAAGTGCTTCCCCTCCTAATCCGAGCCGGCCGCCGATGGTGGCGCCGAAACTATCACCCGTTGCGAGCCGCGTCAACGCGCGCGAAGGACGCAACGTGAGAGGCGCCCGCCCGGACCGCAGCGGCCCAGCCCAAAGGGGACAGACGTCCCATATCACCCCGCCAAGGCTTCCGATAAGTTGCCTGGCACCCCTAAGTTATGTATCCGCCGGGTCGGGGTCTGTATCCGTTGCCGCCAGAGAACACGAGGAAGGTGTGGAAGCGCCTCGTGATCTTGGGCGTGGGCTTCGTGTTGCTGGCTCAGACGTATGCCGGCCCGATTGCGGCGTTGGCGGCGACCATCCAGACGGACCTGTTCGTCTACCAGAACGGGGACACGGTTACGGTCACCGGCGACGGGTTCGGGGCGGCCGAGGTCGTGGACCTCGTCACGACCGACCCGGCGGCCACGGTCGTCAACCACGGCAGCGCGACGACCGACGGAGTGGGGAAGTTGACCTACCAGTTCACATTGACGACGACGGTGCCCGGTCTCTACGACGTCACGGCCACCGGGCAGACCTCGGGCCTGACGGCGTCCACCCAATTCGATCCGCCCCCAACGCCCCCCACGAACCTGCGTTATCGGGATGACCGCTCGAGCGGCACCGGCGTCACCCTGTCATGGCCCTCCGTCGGCCAGCAGTCGGTTGACTGCTACTTCGTCTACCGGTCGAACTCCTCAATGGCCACGCTGAGCTCGAATACCACAGTCGGCTCCTGCGCTATGCCGCACACGAATATCAACAGCCTCGCCGCCATCGCCGAAGTCGCCCAGGCGTCGGGCACCCTGCAGTACGTGGATTCCGCCGCACCAGCGGGGTCGATCTTCTACTACGTAACCGCCGAGAAAGTCGGCAACAACCAGGGCGAGTCCGGGCAGAGCAACCAGGTCGCCACAACATCGCTCAACCCGAGCAGCGGCTCCGCCTCGCACGACTTCGGCAACGTGACTGTCGGCACAACCTCTTCGTTCACGTCGGCGCGGTACAACAACAACAGCGGCGCCGCCATCACGCTGCGCGCGTTCGCCATCAGTGGCGCCAACCCTGGGGACTTCGCCGTCGCGAACGTATCGCCGGCGGTCGGCACCAGCATCGCCAACGGCGGCGCTGTGACATTCACCGTGACCTTCACCCCCGGCGCTCTTGGGGCTCGCTCGGGGAGCGTCGAAGTCAATGCGCAGGATGCGAACCAGAGTTCCGGCGTATTCAACACGCACGTCATGCCCGTTGTCGGCAATGGCGTGTCGGCCTCGGGTCTGAGCGCGCAGAGCGCTAGCGGCGCCTATGGCGGCACGGTCAGTCTGCAAGCCACCCTGACCTCTGGCGGATCTGGCGTCAGCGGCAAACCGATCCAGTTCTCGCTGAACGGCAACTCGGTTGGCTCGGCTACGACGAACTCGTCGGGCGTGGCGACGCTGTCGGGCGCGAGCCTTGCCGGCATCAATGTTGGCAATTCCCTGTCCGGTGTCAGCGCGGCTTTCCCAGGGGACTCTTCTTACGCCGCGAGCTCGGGCGCGAGCAGTCTCACGGTCACTCCGGCCAGCCTCAACGTGACGGCGAACGACAAGACCCGACAGTACGGGATCGCCAACCCTGCGCTGGACGCCACCATTACCGGCTTCAAGAATGGCGAGACGCTTGGGACATCGGACGTGACCGGTTCCGCGAGCTGCACGACAACGGCCAATTCGGGCAGTCTGGTCGGCAACTACACGATCACATGCACCGCCGGGTCGCTCACTTCACACAACTACACATTCATGTTTGCGCCCGGCACCTTGCATGTGACGCAGGCTGTGCTGACCGTGACCGCTGACGCGAAGAGCAAGATCTATGGCGCCGGCAACCCGGCCCTCACCTACACCATCACCGGCTTCGTCAACGGCGACCCCGCGTCGATTGTCTCGGGCACGGCCAACTGCGCCACCACGGCGACCATCTTGAGCGGCGTGGGTGGGTATCCCATCACGTGCACTCAGGGGACCCTGTCGGCCACCAACTACGCCTTCAGCTTTGTCGGCGGCACGGTGACGGTGACCCAGGCAACGCTGACTGTGACAGCTGACCCGCAGAGCAGGGTTTATGGCGCCGGCAACCCTGCCCTCACTTACATCATCACCGGCTTCGTCAACGGTGACGCCGCGTCGGTCGTCTCGGGTACAGCCAACTGCAGCACCACGGCGACCCTCTTGAGCGGCGTGGGTGGCTATTCCATCACCTGCACTCAGGGGACCCTGTCGGCCACCAACTACACCTTCAGCTTTGTCGGCGGCACGCTGACGGTGACCCAGGCCACGCTGACCGTGACCGCGAACAGCCACAGTCGGGAGTACGGCGACGCCAATCCGATTCTCGACGCCACGATCAGCGGCCTCAAGAACGGCGAGAACCTGGC
>Ga0209807_1000020_pt1 | contig 66173 bp, 50 predicted proteins | sample GraSoiAngelo_154_FD_186168 | JGI IMG/M metagenome (GOLD analysis project Ga0209807, IMG submission 186168) | Grasslands soil microbial communities from the Angelo Coastal Reserve, California, USA - 14_1009_13_20cm (SPAdes) (version 2) | ecosystem: Environmental > Terrestrial > Soil > Grasslands ... | reverse complement strand
TAACGCAGAAGCAACAACTAACGCAGAAGCAACAACTGAAAACGCAGGCGCTGCCTGCGTTTTCGTTTGATGAGCCTTGAATGCGATACTGGTTGATGAAATCCGAGCCCGACGAATTCGGCATCGACGATCTCGCCGCGGCCCCTGGCGGGACGACGGCCTGGTTCGGGGTGCGCAACTATCAGGCGCGTAACTTCATGCTCAAAGAGATGCAGATCGGCGACAAGGTCTTCTTTTATCACTCGAGCTGTCCCGAGCCCGGCATCGCGGGCATTGCAGAGGTCTCGTCGGCGGCGTATCCCGATGAAAGCCAGTTCGATCGGAAAAGCCCCTACTTCGACGCCGAGGCGAAGCGCGAGTCGCCGCGCTGGTTCAACGTCGACGTGCGGTTCGTGCGCAAGACGCGGCTGGTCAGCCTCCCCGAGTTGCGCGGCCACCGCGAGCTGTCCAAGATGCGCACCCTCGCGCGCGGAAACCGGCTCTCCATCACCCCCGTGAGCGCGGACGAATGGGAATTCATCACGCACCGCCTGATGAAGCTGTGAGCCGATGGCTGCGCTGCAGAACGACACGCTGATACGGGCGCTGTTCAGGCAGCCGACCGCGTACACGCCGGTTTGGCTGATGCGCCAGGCGGGGCGCTACCTTCCCGAATATAACGAGACGCGGCGCCGCGCGGGGAGCTTCCTCGCCCTGTGCAAAACGCCCTCGCTCGCAGCTGAAGTGACGCTGCAACCCCTCGAGCGTTTCCCTCTGGATGCGGCAATCCTGTTCTCGGACATTCTCACCATTCCCGACGCGATGGGACTGGGACTTTACTTCGCAGAGGGAGAGGGCCCGCGCTTTGAGCGGCCGCTGCGCGACGAGACTTCGATCGCGAAGCTCGCCGCACCCGACCCGAGCGAGAGCCTGCGCTACGTCACCGATGCGATCGGCGAGGTCCGGCGTTCACTGGCCGGCAAAGTCCCCCTCATCGGGTTCTCCGGCAGCCCTTACACGCTCGCCTGCTACATGGTGGAAGGGCAGGCGAGCGACGACTGGCGCAACGTGAAGCTCATGCTGCACGAGCGTCCCGGGCTTCTCCATCGCATCCTCGAGACCAATACCCGGGCCGTCGCGGCCCTGTTGAACGCGCAGATCGAGGCGGGCGTGAACGTGGTGATGATCTTCGACACGTGGGGAGGGAGCCTTTCGGCGGCGTCGTACGGGGAGTTCTCGCTCGAATACATCCAGAGGGTGTTGTCCCAACTCGAGCGCGGCTCAGGCGCGGCGCGGGTCCCGGTCATCGTCTTCACCAAGGGCGGGGCGCCTTGGCTCGAGCGGATCGCCGCAAGCGGATGCGATTGCGTCGGTCTGGACTGGAGCGTCGACCTCGGAGAAGCGCGCCGGCGGATCGGCGCCGGCGCTGCGCTCCAGGGCAATCTCGATCCCGCGGTGCTGCTCGCCTCGCCCGAGGTCGTCCGTCGCGAGGTTCAGAAGGCGCTCGAATCTTTCGGGAGTGGAGCCGGCCACGTATTCAATCTTGGCCACGGCGTTCCGCAGTGCGCGCCTCCGGAAAACGTGGCTGCCTTGGTCGCCGCAGTGCGGGAATTGAGCCCGAAATTTCACTGACGGGCGGAAAAAACGCAGACTTGCGCGTAGGTCCGGCAAACGACTTATACACAGTGCTGCCCGTAAAGCCCCGACTGGCGCGGAGTTTCGAGGACTTGCCCGGAGAAGTCTGCAATCCGCTGATTTAGCGGTTTATTTCGATGCGCCCGCATTTTGAGCAGCGAGAAAATTTCCTTGCAGAAGTGTGAGTTACAGTAGCGTGAAAGCCTTACCCACACAGTTATTCACAAATTCTGTGAGAAACCCTGAAAACCTCAGACAACCAAGCACTTTATCGAAGGCCGAAGAAAATACTTGAATAGCGCGCCGACCTACTCCAACCCGTCCCGATGACGATTCTGCGCGTCGCTCTCGATGTGCCGCTGCCGACTTTGTTCGATTATCGCGCGGAGGCCGCGACGCGCGCGGATATCGGCTGTCGGGTGCTCGTTCCGTTCGGAAAAAAACGCCTGGTCGGCGTGATCTGGGACGTGGCGACGAAATCCGAGGTAGCCGATTCCCGGCTGCGCTCAGTGGAGAAGATCCTGCGAGAGGTGGCGCCCCTTCCGCCCGAGTGGCTTGCCTTGGCGGAATTCTGCAGCGGTTACTACCACGGTCCGCTCGGCGAGGTGGTCGCTGCGGCTTTACCGCCGCGACTGCGCACCGCCAAGACCGTCCCGCTCGCCCCGCGCGATTACGTCCTGACCCCTATCGGTAGGGAAGCGCTTGCGGCGACTCCGTCGCGGCACCGGCGCCTGCGCGCGCTGCTGGAGCAGCTGGCGCGAGGTCGGGCATCCGATTCCGAGCTCGACGCGCAACGGACGGGGAGCCGAAACCTGTTGAGGCACGGCATTGAAAAGGGCTGGATCGTTTCCATGGAGCCCGAGCGGTCCGAGCCCCGTTTCGTCCACGCGCACGAGCTGACTTCGGAGCAGGAGCAAGCTATCGGCGCTTTGCGCTCAGAGCTGGAGAAATTTCGAGTGAGCTTGCTCTTTGGCGTCACGGGCAGCGGCAAGACCGAGATCTATCTGCAGCTGATCGCCGAGGTCCTCGCCCGCGGGAAACAAGTCTTGATTCTCGTGCCCGAGATAGCGCTCACTCCCGCCCTCGAGGGCGCGTTCCGCGACCGATTCCCCGGCGCGTGCATCGTAACGCAGACGAGCGCCATGGCCGAACTCGAGCGCGTCCGTGGATGGCTTCTCGCCCACGGGGGTCGCGCCGACATCGTGCTCGGCACGCGGCTCGCTGTCTTCACGCCGCTCCCCCGTCTGGGGCTCGTCGTGGTCGATGAGGAGCAGGATGCCTCGTTCAAGCAACGGGAGGGCGTGCGCTATTCGGCGCGCGACCTCGCAATTGCGCGGGCGCGTATCGTCGGCGCGTCGGTCGTTCTGTGCTCGGCCACGCCCTCGCTTGAAAGCTTCCACCGCGCGACTTCGGGCAAATACGAGCTGGTAGCTCTCACGCGACGCGCCATCGACCGGGCGGCCTTGCCCGCAATACGCCTCATTGACACGCGGGTGCACCCGTCGCAGGAGGGAATTGTTCCGCCCCTTCTCGAGGCGCTCGCCGCGCGCCTCGCACGCGGCGAGCAATCGCTCGTTTTCCTCAATCGCCGCGGCTATGCGCCGACGCTGGCCTGCCCGGCGTGTGGCTGGGTGAAGGGCTGCAGGCGCTGTTCGGCGAACATGGTCGTGCACTTGGCCGCGCGGCGGCTGCGTTGCCACCATTGCGGACTGGCCGAGGGCATTCCGCGCGCCTGTCCGGAATGCGGTAACCCCGACTTGCAGGTATTCGGACGCGGGACGCAGCGGATCGAGCTGCTGCTCGGCGAGAAATTTCCGCAGGCGCGGATCCTGCGCGTGGATAGCGACGCCGTGCGCGCGAGGAACGGGCTCGAAGATCTGCTCGAGCGGGCCGCCCACGCCGACATCCTCGTCGGCACGCAGATTCTCGCCAAGGGCCATCATTTCGAGCGCCTGACGCTTGCCGGTGTGCTCAACGCGGACAGCGGTCTATTCTCGAGCGATTATCGTGCGGGCGAGCGGACCTTTGCGCAGCTGCAGCAAGTCGCGGGACGAGCCGGACGCGCGAATCTCCCGGGCGAGGTCCTGATCCAGACGCGCTATCCCGAGCACCCCCTGTATCAGTCGCTCGTGCGCCATGACTACGCGGGATTCGCAAAGAGCGTGCTTGCGGAGCGGCGGGAGGCCGGGTTTCCGCCGTTCGTTTTCGAAGCCGCGCTGCGCGCCGAAAGCCGCGACGAGTCTCGCGCGCGGCGCTTCCTGCGCGCGGCGATCGGGCGCGCGCCGCAAAGGGGGGGCGCGATCACCGTGTTCGATCCCGCGCCGATGTCGCTCGCGCGACTCGCGGGAGTAGAGCGCGCGCAAGTTCTGCTGCAATCACGCTCGCGACCACGCCTGCAGGCGTTCCTGCGTGAATGGAGTGACTCGCTGTACCGCACGCCCGCGCACGGAGTGCGCTGGCATCTGGACGTGGACCCGATAGAGTTCTGAATCGCCTGCGCAGATCAGGCGGGTTTCTTCGCGCGCTTCTTCGGCTTGCGCGGCCGGGTCTTGCCGTGCGATCCCTTGAAGACCTTGCCGCGGAATGTGCGTTTGTCGCCTTTGCCCAAGTTCGAACTCCATATCGGAAGGTTGAGGCCAGACGTATTCTACCTTTGCACGGCCGGCGATGATCAAGGCCCGCGTATAATACGGCCCCTCGATGTCCGCCGAGGTCAAATCCCACCTCACCGAGTTGCTCACCCGCGCGCTCGCAAAAGTCGCCCCGCAGCAGCCGGGTTCGCTGATTTCTCTGGAACGGCCCAAACAGTCGCAGCACGGCGACTTTTCCTGCCCGGCGGCCATGCAGCTCGCACGTGCGTTGAAACGCAATCCACGGGAGCTCGCACTCGAGCTCGTCGCGGCGCTGCCTCCCTCCGAATGGCTCGAACGCGCCGAGGTCGCCGGCAACGGGTTCATCAACCTTCGCGTGCGCCCCGCGGCCAAGCAGCACATCGTGAGGACCATTCTCGCGGAAACCGACCGCTACGGCCGCTCCGAGAGTGCGGGCGGCAAGCCGGTGATAGTGGAGTTCGTTTCGGCCAATCCCACCGGCCCGCTCCACGTCGGGCATGGCAGGAACGCGGCGCTTGGTGACGCCATCGGCGCTTTGCTCCAAGCGCAGGGCTGGCGCGTAACGCGGGAGTTCTACTACAACGACGCCGGGGCCCAGATCCGCAATCTGGGCCTTTCTGTTCAGGCGCGGATTCGAGAAAAGCTCGGCGTACCAGCGGAATTTCCCGCCGACGGGTATCACGGCAACTATGTGCGGGAAATCGCCGAGAAATACCTCAGAGCAGGCAACGCCGAGGGCGAAGATCTGGAAGCCGTGACGCGGTTTGCGGTAGCGGAGCTCAGGCGCGAGCAGGATCTCGACTTGCAGGCGCTCGGCGTGCGCTTTGATAGCTACTTCCTTGAATCCTCGCTCTACACCGACGGGCGAGTTCAGAAAACGGTTCAGGCGCTGATCGACGCGGGCAAGGCCTTCGAGCAGGACGGCGCGCTGTGGCTCAAGACCACCGAGTACGGTGACGACAAGGACCGGGTCATGCGCAAGTCGGACGGCACTTACACCTACTTTGTGCCCGACATCGCCTACCACCTGACGAAATGGGAGCGCGGCTTCACCCGCGCCGTCAATATCCAGGGGTCCGATCACCACAGCACGGTGACGCGGGTGCGCGCCGGGCTGCAGGCCGCGACTTCGAAGTGGCAGCGCGGGATTCCGCAAGGCTATCCCGAATACGTCCTTTACAAGATGCTCACAGTCATGAAGGGCGGCGAGGAGATGAAGATCTCCAAACGCGCCGGCTCCTACGTTACGGTTCGCGAGCTGATCGACGAAGCCGGACGGGACGCGGTGCGGTTCTTCCTCCTTTCGCGCAAGGCGGATGCGGAGTTCGTGTTCGACATCGATCTTGCCAAGTCGCAATCCGAAGAGAATCCCGTCTACTACGTGCAATACGCGCACGCCCGGATCTGCTCGGTGCTAGAACAATGGAGAACGCAGTCCGGTGACCAGGGCCGCGCGTTTCCGGTCGCGGGAGCATTGAACGCCGCTGATCTCGCGCCGCTCAGCGGCGCACGCGAGCTTGCGCTTCTGCAGCGACTGGGCGAGTATGCCGAAATCCTGGAAAATGCCGAGGCGGAGCTCGCCCCGCACCAGCTTGTGTTTTATCTGCGCGAGCTGGCGGGTGAATTTCACAGTTACTATAATGCCGAACGCATCCTGGTCTCCGAGGCGCCGCTGCGATCGGCGCGCCTGGCTCTGTGCCTTGCCGTGCGCCAAGTGCTTCGCAACGGGCTTTCGCTGCTGGGCGTCAGCCAGCCCGATAAAATGTGACGCCTTATCTCCATGAGCTTCAACTATAAGCAACTGCCCCGATCCAAACCGGACTTCTCCGGTAATTTCGTGATCGGCCTTTTTTTCGGTTTTCTGCTCGGCCTGGGCGTCGCGGCCGGAATAGCGATCTATTTCTTCAAGACACCCATTCCGTTCGCCGACAGGCCGCGTGCGCCGGACAAGCCACCGCCCGTCGACCAAAAACTGGCCGAGCCACCCAAGTCGGCCAAGGCGGAGGACAAGCCTCGCTTCGATTTCTACCGGATCCTCCCCGGAAAAGAGGAGCCGGTCACCGAACGCCAGATGCGCGAGGCGGCCAAGCAGGCCGGCAAGCCCGGAGCGCCCAAGGACAGCTATTTCCTTCAGGCGGGCTCGTTCCAGAACCCGGCCGATGCGGACAACCTCAAGGCAAGGCTCGCGTTGATGGGCATGGAGGCGAACGTGGAGCCCGCTGATCTCGCGGAGAAAGGGGTGTGGTATCGAGTGCGGCTGGGGCCTTACACCCGCGTGGACGAGATCAACCGCGTCCGGCAGCAGCTGACGCAGAACGGAGTGGACGCTTCGCTGGTCAGAGTCACCGAGGTTTCCAAGAATTGAGTCACTCCAAGGAGAAGCCCCATGGTTCTTCGTCTGCTGAGCGTCTTTTCCGGCCTGTTCCTCGCCCTTGCCGCGTACGCTCAGAGTTCGCCCGTCGAAGGCGTCGATTACATCGAAGTGAAGCCGCCCCAGGCCGTCGAGTCCTCGGGCAAGATCGAGGTGCTCGAGTTCTTCTGGTACCGCTGCCCGCACTGCTACGCGCTCGAGCCCGACCTCGAATCCTGGGCGAAGCGATTGCCGCGCGACGTGCAGTTCAAGCGCCTGCCGGGAATTCTGAACGACGACTGGGCGGTCGATGCCCGGATTTTCTACACGCTGGAGGCCATCGGAGAGCTCGAGCGGCTGCACCGGCCTTTGTTCGACGCCATTCACCAGCAGGGCGGCGTGAGGCTGCGCGGCGATGCCTTCGCTAAATGGGCGGCGGACTGGCTCGCCAAGCAGAACGTGGACATGGCTAAATACGACGCTGCTTTCCGCTCGTTTACGGTCGAGAGCAAGCTGCGCCGCGCAGCGCAGATGGGCCGCTCGTACCGACTCGACGGAGTACCGACTCTGACCGTGCAGGGCCGCTACCTCGTCGTTGCGAGCACGTCTCGCAAGGGGATGCTCGCTACCGCCGACTTTCTCATCGGAGAAGCCCGCAAGCAACTCGCAAAAGCAAAACCCTAGCGTGGCGGGGCCAGCGCCCGAGCGAATGCAACCGCGAGGCCGCTTGAAGAAATGGCTGCTCGCGTCGGCGTTCACCCTTCTGGCCGGCGCCGCATCGGCCCAGATCCAGCCGGGGCGCGAATTTCAGCGCATCGAACCCCAGCGTCCAGTCGTCGCGGACGGACGCATCGAGGTCATCGAATTCTTCTACTACGGCTGCCCGGTCTGCTACGAAACCCAGCCGTTTCTTTCACGCTGGCTGAGCAAGGCACCCGAATATGTCGCGATCCGTCGCGTGCCGGCGCTTTCCACGGAAGCGTGGGAGCCTTTCGCGAAACTGTTCTATACCCTCGAAACGCTGGGACAGGTCGGCCGACTTCACTGGCCGGTCTACGACTATTTTCACTTCGAGAACGTGCATCTCAATGACGAGAAAATCATGGCCGATTGGGCGGCGCGCAACGGCATCGAGCGCCAGAAGTTCGCGGAGGTTTACAGCTCGCCCGGAGTCGCGGCCAAGGTCGCAGAGGCGCGCGAGCTCCTGAAGCTCTACGGCGTGCGCGCGGTGCCGACATTCGTCGTCGACGGCAAGTTCCTGACCTCGGCGCGCCTGGCGGGCGGCACCGAGCAGGTCATCCGGGTGGTCGACCATCTGGTGAAGCTCGCGCGCGAAGAGCGCCTCCGATAGGCGCCGCGCCCTGCCCTCCGGTGTTACCCGACTCCAAGGTCTTCATCACTGGCGCATCGAGCGGAATCGGCGCCGCGCTCGCGGCGCACTATGCGCGCGAGGGCGCGGTGCTCGGCTTGTGCGCAAGGCGGCTCGCCCCCATGCAGGCGCTCTTCTCGACCTTGCTCTGCGCCGGGTCCTGCTATCAAGTGGACGTGACCGACGTCACCAGCCTGCAGGCTGCGGCGGCCGATTTCACGGAGCGGTTCGGAGTGCCCGACATCGTGATCGCGAATGCCGGCATCAGCGTCGGCACCTCCACCGAGAATCCGGACGACCTTCCCGCCTTCCGCAAGATCATGGACACCAACGTGTTCGGAATGGCCGTGACGTTTCAGCCGTTTGTCGCGCCGATGCGAGCGCGCGCGAGCGGCACGCTGGTCGGCATCGCGAGCGTCGCCGGCTTTCGCGGGCTGCCCGGCGGGGGCGCCTACAGCGCTTCCAAATCGGCGGCAATCACGTACCTGGAGAGCCTGCGCGTGGAGCTTCGCGGCTCGGGCGTGGCCGTGGTCACGATCTGTCCCGGCTACATCCGCACTGCGATGACTGCGTCGAACCGCTACCGGATGCCGTTCATCATCGACGCGGACGAAGCGGCACGGCGCTTTGCCCGAGCCATCGCCGGAAAGCGCCGCTTCACGGTCATCCCCTGGCAGATGGCGCTCGCATCCTTTGCGCTTCGCCGCCTGCCGCGCCGGCTGTTCGACCGGCTGTTCGCGCGCGCGCCGCGAAAAGCGCGCGGTCTCCCCTTGTGAGCGGGCCGGAGGCAAGACTCATCGACGCCGTGGGGACACGGCACGCGCCGGCGCGCCGCGAGGCGCGAATCGTGAGTCTGGTCCCGAGCATCACGGAGCTCGTCTGCGATCTCGGACTCGCAGCGCAACTCGTGGGGCGAACCGGCTTCTGCGTCCATCCTCGCGAGCTCGTTCGCCGGATCCCCAAAGTCGGCGGCACCAAGGATGTCGATCTCGACAAGCTGCGCGCGCTGCGGGCCACCCACGTCATCCTCAACATCGACGAGAACAGGGATGAGGATGCTCGCGCGATCGCCGGGTTCGTTCCCGAGCTGATCGTCACGCACCCGCTCGCGCCGCTCGACAACCCGGCCCTCTACCGGCTGATCGGCGGAATATTCGGGCGAGAGGACGAGGCCGAAACGCTGTGCGGCGAATTCGAGGCAGCGTACGCTGCGCTGCAGTCGGCGGCGCGCAGCTTTCCGCTGGACCGCGTGCTCTACCTGATATGGAAAAATCCCTGGATGACGGTGTCGCGCGATACCTACGTTTCGCGGATGCTCGCCCTCGTAAAATGGGAAACCGTCCCGGCGGACTGCGCTGATCGCTACCCGAAGATCGAGCTCAACAGCGACGTGCTCGACGGCGCCCGGATCGTGCTGCTGTCGAGCGAACCTTACCTTTTCCGCGAGACGCACGTCGCGGAGCTGCGCGCCGACCCCTTGCTTGCGCAGAAAAGGATCGCTCTCGTCGACGGAGAGATGACCGCGTGGTACGGGAGCCGCGCCATCGAGGGATTGCGGTATCTGCGGCGATTCCGCGAGAAGCTCGATCGCGCCGCCGGATAATTCCGGCTCAGGCGGGAACGCTCACATAAGACCCCGGAGCGTCCTCGAGCGCTTGCAGCGCCCCCGTACCCGGAACGCGGGCCGGCGCCCGGTCGGGCCCGTTCAGGCCGGCGATCCACGCCTGCCAGTCGATCCACCACGAGCCCTCGCTCCGGCTCGCCCCTGCCTGCCACTCGTCGGCCGATTCGGGAAGCTCGGATCCGGTCCAGTAGCCGTATTTCTTCGCCGCCGGCGGATTCACGATGCCGGCGATGTGCCCCGAGCCACCGAGCACGAAGCGCGTGGGACCGGAGAGGAGGCGCGCGCCCTTGTAAGTGGATTTCCAGGGCGCGATGTGGTCCTCGAGAGTGGAAACGAAATAGGCGGGGATCGCAATTCTCCCGAGGTCGATCGGAACGCCCCCCAGCGTGATGCCGCCGGGAACCCTGAGCCGGTTGGCGAGGTACATCTCGCGCAGGTAGAAGCTGTGCATCTTCGCCGGCATGCGCGTGGAGTCCGAATTCCAGTAGAGGAGATCGAACGGGAAGGGATCCTTCCCGAGCAGGTAGTTGTTGACGACGAACGACCACACCAGGTCGTTCGCGCGCAGCATGTTGAAGGTGGCGGCCATCTCGGAGCCTTCGAGGTAGCCGCGCTCCTGCATGCGTCGTTCCAGGTTCTCGACCTGCGCCTCGTCGATGAACACCCCGAGCTCGCCCGGGATGGAAAAATCGAGCAGCGACGCGAAGAACGTCGCCGAGGCCGCGCGCCGGTCGTTCTTTTGCGCCATCCACGCGAGCGTAGCGCCGAGCAGCGTTCCGCCGAGGCAGTAGCCGATGATGTTGACCTCGTTCTCGCCGGTCGCCTGGCCGATCGCACCGAGCGCCGCAAGCGGCCCGTCGAACAGGTAATTCTCGAACGTCTTGCCGGCATAGCGCCCGTCCGGGTTGACCCAGGAGATCACGAACACCGTGTGGCCCTGCTCGACGGCCCAACGGACGAAGGAATTCTTCTCGCGCAGATCGAGGATGTAATACTTGTTGATCCACGGCGGGATCACGAGAAGCGGTCGTTTGAAGACCGTTTCGGTGCTCGGGGCGTATTGAATGAGCTGCATGAGCTCGTTTTGGAAAACCACTTTGCCGGGGGTGGTGGCGATATTCAGGCCGAGCTTGAACCCTTTTTCGTCGGCCATGCGGATGCCGCCGCGCTCGATGTCGGCGAGCAGGTTGTTCAAGCCCTTGAGCAGGTTCTGGCCGCCGGAGTGCAGCGTCTCGCGCAGCACCTGCGGGTTGGTGAGGGCGAAGTTCGACGGAGACAGCGCGTCGATGTACTGGCGCGTGTAGAAATTCACTTTCTTCCGCGTCTCGTCGGACAATCCGTCGACGGAGGACACCGCGTCGTGAAGATGGCGCGCGGCGATCAGGTACGACTGCTTGATGTAGTCGAACAGGAACTGGTCCTGCCAGTCGGCGTCGCGAAAACGGTTGTCCCCCTTGGCGGCCTCGGCGACCGATGGGACTTCCTTTCCGAGCATGCGCAGCAGGCTCGACTGCCAGAGAGCGACGTGGTCCCAGAACATCTTGGTCTGCATCTCCGCGACCTTCCACGGATCGGCCAGCATGCGTGCAGCAAGGTCCGTGAACGCGCGGGCGACTCCGAATTCGTCGCCGGTGGCGACGCCTTGGCCCCCGGCCTGGCGCTGCAGAAACTCCCTCATGATGCGGCCGGAGCGCTCCGCCACTTCGGCGAACACTCTCGCGCTCTCGGCGGGATCGGGTGGGGACTGCGTCGCGGGCATGTTTGCTAGTTTTGAGCGTAGCGAACCACGCCGTCGGCGCCGACCGAATGCTTCAAGCGCCCATCGACGTGGAGCAAATGCAGGTGCGCCATTGCCTCGCCCATGGCGAAGAAGAGCTGATGCGTGTCGAGCTTGCGGCGAAACAGCGTATCGAGCACGTCCGCCGCGGCCTTGGGCGTCTCGCAGGCTTCGTGCAGCTCGGCAAGGCGCAGGCGGTGATGCTCCTTTAGCTGCGCGATTCGCTCGCGCAAGCCCCTGAACGGCAGGCCGTGCGAGGGCAGCGTGAGCGTGGTCGCCGGCAATCCGGCGTAGCGGGATATCGAGTCGAGGAAAAGCGCGAGCGGGTTTCCCTCCGGCTCGTTCGCCCAAACGCTGACGTTGGTCGAAATCCTCGGGAGCACCATGTCGCCGGAGATGAGGACGCCGAGCTCCTCGCAGTAGAGCGCGGCGTGCTCGGGCGCATGGCCGTATCCCATGACCACCTTCCAGTGGCGGCCGCCGATGCGATGCACCTGCCCGTCCATCAAGCGCCGGTATACGGAGGGGAAGCCCGGCACCCGGCTACGATAGTTGGTGCGGCGCTCTCTCATCAGCTCGAGCTTGTCTCCGGAGAGTCCGTTGCGCACGAACATCGCCACCACGTTGTCGAAGCCGAAACCCGCGCTCCCTTCGCGCATCGCGTGCGCTGCGAAATACTCCGCCTGCGGCATCCAGAACTCGGCGCCGGTGCGCTCGGTCAGCCACGAGGCGAGACCCGCGTGGTCGGGATGATGGTGCGTGACGACGAGGCGCCGGATCGGGCGCCCCGCGATGCGTCCGGCGAAGATACGCTCCCACAGCGCGCGCGTGGCGTCGTCCCCGATGCCGCAGTCGATGAATGTCCAGCCCGCGCTTCCGTCCAATTCGTCTTCGAGCAGCCAGAGGTTGATGTGATCGAGCGCAAACGGCAGCGGCATGCGCAGCCAGTGCACGCCGGGCGCGACCTGCAGGGTCTCGCCGGGCGCAGGCGGCGCGGCGTGCGGATACTCGAGGATCGATTCGGGGGTCACGCGCTTTGGATGGCGCGAGGAGGTCGGAGTAGAATCCGAAAGTTTCCCGCGGCGAAAGGTGCGAATTCTCGCAGATTATGGCGCCGCCCGCCACAAACCGTACGAAAGCGCTCCGCATTCCGCCGATGAACGAGCCCGCAGAGACCTACAGCATCGCCGACCTCGCGCGCGAGTTCGACGTGACTCATCGCGCCATCCGCTTCTACGAGGACGAAGGGCTGCTCAGCCCGGCGCGCGACGGGACGCGGCGCGTCTACTCCAAGCGCGATTGGGTGCGCCTGAAGCTGATCCTGCGCGGGAAGCGGCTCGGCTTCTCGCTCGCCGAGGTGCACGAGATGCTGGAGCTCTACGATTCCGCGCCGGACGAGCGGCCCCAGCTGGAGAAGTTCGTCGCCGCGCTCGCCGCACGCCGCGAGCAGCTCGAGCACCAGCGCGAAGAGATCGAGGAGGTGCTCTCCGAGATCCGCGCATTCGAGCGCCAGTCGCGCAAGATCCTCGTCGGCGCAAGGCGCCGCAGGCAGCCCGCCCGCGCCCGGCAGCCTTGAGGCCTGATTGACGTTTACGTAAACGTAAAGTAAAGTCCCTTTCTCCCCCGGAAGCTCCCCGAATGGATCGAGCCCGCAACCTCTCCGGCGGCACCCCGGCGATCGAGCTGCCGGGACTGCGTTTCGCCCTCGGCGAGGACATCGACATGCTGCGCGCCACCGTGCGCGGCTTCGCTCGAGCCGAGATCGCCCCGCGCGCCGCCGAGATCGACCGCTCGAACCAGTTCCCCTCCGACCTGTGGAGGAAGCTGGGCGCGCTCGGACTTCTCGGCGTCACGGTTGAGGAAGCCTATGGCGGCACCCTGATGGGTTATGCGGCGCATATCGTCGCGATGGAGGAAATCAGCCGGGCCTCCGCTTCCGTGGGCCTGTCCTACGGCGCGCACTCCAATCTCTGCGTCAACCAGATCCGCCGGAACGGGACCGAGGCCCAGAAACGCAAATACCTGCCCAAGCTCGTCGCGGGCGACTGGGTCGGCGCGCTCGCCATGTCCGAGCCCGGCTCGGGCTCGGACGTGGTCTCGATGAAGACCCGGGCCGAATATCGCAAGGGAAAGTTCGTCCTGAACGGCAGCAAGATGTGGATCACCAACGGGCCGGACGCCGACGTGCTCGTGGTCTACGCCAAGACGGACGCCGATGCGGGACCTAGGGGCATCACCGCTTTTATCGTCGAAAAAGGCTTCAAGGGTTTCTCCACCGCGCAAAAGCTCGACAAGCTGGGCATGCGCGGCTCGAACACCTGCGAGCTCGTTTTCCAGGACTGCGAGGTGCCGGAGGAAAACGTACTGTCGGAGACGGGCAAGGGAGTAAACGTGTTGATGTCGGGTCTCGACTACGAGCGCGCCGTGCTCGCCGGCGGCCCCTTAGGCATCATGCAAGCCTGCCTGGACGTGGTCGTTCCGTACCTCCATGAGCGCAAGCAATTCGGCCAACCGATCGGGGAGTTCCAGCTGATGCAGGGGAAACTCGCCGACATGTACACGACGCTCAACGCCTGCCGCGCCTATGTGTATGCGGTCGGCCAAGCCTGCGATCGCGGCGAAACCACGCGCAAGGACGCGGCCGGGGCGATTCTCTACGCCGCCGAAAAAGCGACCTGGATGGCGGGCGAGGCCATCCAGTGTCTCGGCGGCAACGGCTACATCAACGATTACCCGGCCGGGCGCCTGTGGCGCGACGCGAAGCTCTACGAGATCGGCGCGGGAACTTCCGAGATCCGCCGCTGGCTGATCGGACGGGAGCTGTTTTCCGAGACGTCCTGAAGGCTGCGATCCTACGTAGAACACCGAGGACACCACCATGCTGAACGATCCCGTTGTCATCGTTTCCGCCGCAAGAACGCCGATGGGCGCCTTTCAGGGTGAGCTGAAGGATTTCGCCGCTCCGCAGCTCGGGGCGGCCGCGATCCGCGCCGCGGTCGAGCGCGCCCGAATCAAGCCCGATCAGGTGCAGGAAGTGATCATGGGCTGCGTTCTTCCCGCCGGTCAGGGCCAGGCGCCCGCGCGACAGGCGGCGCTAGCCTCGGGGCTTCCTCTGTCGACCGGGAGCACGACAGTGAACAAGATGTGCGGCTCGGGCATGAAGGCGGCGATGCTCGCCCACGATCTCCTGGCGGCCGGCACCAACGAAGTCATGGTCGCGGGCGGCATGGAGTCGATGACCAATGCGCCGTACCTGCTTCCGAAAGCGCGCTCGGGTTACCGCATGGGCCACCAGCAGGTCATCGACCATATGTTTCTCGACGGGCTGGAGGATGCTTACGACAAAGGCAAATTGATGGGCAGCTTCGCCGAAGACTGCGCGGGGAAGTACGGCTTCACCCGGGAAGATCAGGACAAATTCGCGATCGCATCGCTCGAGCGCGCTCAAGCCGCAAACAGGAACGGCTGGTTCGCCTGGGAGATCACCCCGGTCGCCGTGAAGACTGGGAAGGCCGAGCGCTTCATGGAGCAGGACGAGCAGCCCTTCAAGGCCAATTTCGAGAAGATCCCGACCCTGAAGCCTGCGTTCCGCAAGGACGGCACCGTGACTGCGGCGAATTCGAGCTCGATTTCCGACGGCGCGGCGGCCCTGGTCATGATGCGCCGCTCGACCGCCGCCAAGCTGGGCCTCGCGCCGCTTGCCGTGGTCGTCGGCCACAGCACGCATTCGCAGGAGCCGGGGTGGTTCACGACCGCGCCGGTGGGAGCGATCAAGAAGCTCTTCGAGGCGACCGGCTGGAGCGCCGGCAAAGTCGATCTCTACGAGATCAACGAGGCCTTCGCGGTCGTCACCATGGCGGCGATGAAAGAGCACGGCTTGCCGCACGCCAAGGTCAACGTCCACGGCGGAGCCTGCGCGCTCGGGCACCCGATCGGCGCCTCGGGCGCGCGCATCCTCGTCACCCTGATCGGCGCGCTCAAGAAGAGCGGCGGCAAGCGCGGCGTCGCGAGCCTGTGCATCGGCGGAGGCGAGGCGACCGCCATGGCGATCGAGCTCGCGTGATGCCGAACCCGGTCGAGTTCTATTTCGATTTTTCCTCGCCTTACGGCTACATTGCGAGCGAGAAAATCGACGCTCTCGCGGCGAAATACGGCCGCGAGGTGACCTGGCGCCCGTTCCTGCTCGGCGTCGCGTTCAAGACGACGGGCGCGGCGCCGCTTCCCTCGATACCGGTCAAGGGAGCGTATGCGGCGCGCGACATGGCGCGCAGCGCGAAATTCCACGGCGTCGCCTATCGCTTTCCTACGGTCTTTCCGATTTCCTCGGTTTCGCCCTCGCGCGCGTTCTACTGGCTCGACGCCAGGGACCCCAAGCGCGCGCGCGCGCTCGCCAAGGCGCTATACCGCGCGTATTTCGTGGACGGCATCGATATCTCGAGCGCCGACAACACGGTGGCCGTGTGCGCGAAGTTCGGCCTGAAGACCGATGAAGTCCGCGCGGGGATCGCCGATCAGGCGGTGAAGGACCGCACCAGGATCGAAGTCGACAAAGCGATCGCCCGCGGCGCGTTCGGCTCTCCCTACATCATCGTCGACGGCGAGCCGTTCTGGGGCTCCGACCGGCTGGAGCAGATCGACAAATGGCTCGCCACCGGCGGCTGGTGAGCGCATATGGCCGAGTATCTGCTCTATGGCTTCGCCCAGTCCGGCAATTGCTACAAAGCGGCGCTGTATCTCGAGCTCGCCGGGGCCGACTGGCAGACCCGGTTCGTCGACTATTTCAACGGGGAAACCCGGACGGCGGAGTACCGGAGGATCAACGTGATGGGCGAGGCGCCCGTGCTGGAGCACGGTGATCTGCGTCTTTCCCAGTCCGCGGTGATCCTCGACTACTTGGTCGAGCGCTTCGGCCGCTATGGATGGACCGACGGCGCCGAGCGGCGCGAGATCCTGCGCTGGTTGTTCTGGGACAATCACAAGCTGACGAGCTACACCGGTACTTACCGGTTCCTGCGCACGTTCGCCCCAGCCACGGACAAGGCGGTGCTCGAGGAATTTCGCAAGCGGGCCGAGGGCGCGTGGAAAGTGCTCGACACCCAGCTCGGGCAAACACCTTATCTCGCGGGCGACCGGTTGACGATCGCCGATATTTCGGCCTGCGCCTATCTGTTCTTCGAGGACGAGCTCGGGGTGAGCTGGGTGCAGTACCCGAACATCGATCGCTGGCTCGGGCGCATCCGCGCCGAGCCGCGCTGGCGGCATCCTTACGCGCTGCTTCCCGGCCATCCCGTCCCGGCACGCAAATAGAACGGAATGGGCGCGATCCAAAGCAAGCTCAACCCTCGCTCCGAGGAATTCCAGGCGAACTCGCGCGCGCTTGGCGCGCTCGTCGCCGACCTGCGCGCCAAGGTCGAGCGCGCCGCGCAAGGCGGCGACGAGCCGGCTCGCGCGAAGCACGTGGCCCGCGGAAAACTGCTGCCGCGCGAGCGCCTGCGCCTGCTGCTCGACCCGGGGTCGCCGTTCCTCGAGCTTTCGCAGCTCGCCGCTTTCGGCGTGTACGAGGACGAGGCGCCGGGCGCGGGCATCATCACCGGCGTCGGCCGCGTCTCCGGAAGGGAGTGCGTGGTGGTGGTGAACGACGCCACGGTCAAAGGCGGGACCTACTACCCCATCACGGTGAAGAAGCACCTGCGCGCGCAGGAGATCGCGCTCCAGAACCGCCTTCCCTGCCTCTACCTTGTCGACTCGGGCGGCGCGTTCCTGCCGGAGCAGGACAGCGTCTTTCCCGACCGGGAGCACTTCGGCCGCATCTTCTACAACCAGGCGATCATGTCGGCTGCCGGCATCCCGCAGATCGCCGCGGTGATGGGCTCGTGCACCGCCGGCGGCGCTTACGTGCCCGCCATGTCCGACGAATCCATCATCGTCAAAGGGCAGGGAACGATTTTCCTCGGCGGGCCGCCCCTCGTGAAGGCGGCGACGGGGGAAGTGGTCTCGGCGGAGGAGCTCGGCGGAGCGGAGGTGCACGCGCGGCAATCGGGCGTCGCCGATCACTATGCGCAAAACGACGTCCACGCGCTCGCAATCGCGCGTGCGATCGTCGCCAACCTCGGCAACGCGAAAAACGCGAACCTCGCACTGCGCGAGCCGGCCGAGCCGCTCTACCCCGCCGAAGAATTGCACGGGGTCATCCCCGAAGACAAACGAAAACCTTACGACGTGCGCGAGGTGGTGGCGCGCATCGTCGACGCAAGCGAGCTCGACGAGTTCAAGGCGGATTACGGCACTACCTTGCTGACCGGGTTCGCGCGCATCTGGGGCTATCCGATCGGCATCGTCGCGAACAACGGGATCCTGTTTTCAGAATCGGCGCTGAAAGGCACGCACTTCATCGAGCTCGCCAGCCAGCGCGGGATTCCCCTCGTTTTCCTCCAGAACATCACGGGCTTCATGGTGGGGAAAAAGTACGAGGCCGGCGGAATCGCCAAGGACGGCGCCAAGATGGTGACCGCGGTCGCATGCAGCCGGGTGCCGAAGTTCACGGTCATCATCGGCGGCTCGTTCGGTGCGGGCAACTACGGCATGTGTGGACGCGCTTTCGGACCGCGCTTCCTCTGGATGTGGCCGAACGCCCGCATCTCGGTGATGGGCGGGCAGCAGGCGGCTTCGGTTCTCGCCACGGTGAAACGCGACGGGATCGAGGCCAAAGGCGGCGCCTGGAGCAAGGAGGAGGAAGAGGACTTCAAGCGACCCATCCTCGACCAGTACGAGCGGCAGGGACATCCCTACTACGCTACCGCGCGGCTCTGGGACGACGGCGTGATCGCGCCCGGGGAGACTCGCCGCACGCTGGCGCTCGCGATCTCGGCGTCCCTCAACGCGCCTATCGAGGAAACCCGGTTCGGCGTTTTTCGTATGTAAGGAAATCCCGATGTCAATCCACCGCGCAACCACAGAATGGCAAAGGAACGGGATGCCGTTCGAGCTCGGCACGTACAGCCGTGCCCACCGCATCGAGTTCGAGCCCACCGTGCGGCTCGAGGGAAACGCCGCAAAGGAGAACATCCCGCCCGGCGCACCGCACGCGCAGGGTGCCGATCCGGAGCAGCTTTTCGTCGCCTCGCTTTCGGCGTGTCACATGCTCTGGTTCGTGAGTCTCGCCTCGACGATGAAGCTGGTCGTCGACCGGTACGTCGACCATGCGGAAGGCGTGCTCGAGAAGAATTCCGAAGGCCGCATGGCGATGACGCGAGTCACTCTGCGGCCCGCGGTCGAATTCGCTGTACGTCCTTCGCCGGCGGTGCTCGCCCAGCTGCACCACAAGGCCCACGAGAAATGCTTTATCGCCAATTCGGTGCGCACCCAGGTGATCATCGAGCCGCGCTAGCGATTTGCACAAGAGTTTCGGGGGAAGAGGCATGAGGCACGAAACCATCGAAATCCATGCGGGCCTGGGCGTTGCCGTCCTTTGGCTCAACCGGCCCGACCTGCGCAACGCCTTCAACGACACGATGATCGCCGAGCTCACCGCCGCATTCGGCGAGCTGGAGCAGGATCCTGCGGTGCGCGCGGTGGTGCTCGCGGGCCGCGGCAAGGTGTTCTGCGCCGGCGCCGATCTGAACTGGATGAAGAGAATGGGCGAGCTCGATTTCGAGGAGAACCGCAAGGACGCGATCGCCTTCGGCACCATGCTCGCCCGGCTGCATGCGCTCGCGAAACCGACGGTCGCGCGGGTCCACGGCGCCGCGTTCGCCGGAGGCATGGGGCTCATTGCCGCTTGCGACATCGCGGTCGCGTCGACCGACACCGAGTTCTGCGTGTCCGAGGTGCGCCTGGGCCTTACGCCGGCCACCATCAGTCCCTATGTCCTCGCCGCGATGGGCGAGCGCGCCGCGCGGCGCTATTTCCTCACCGCCGAGCGTTTTCCGGCGGCGGAGGCGTACCGCATCGGCTTCGTTCAGGAGCTGGCGCAGCCCGCGGAGCTGGACGCGACGGTCAACGCGATCCTGGGCGAGCTCGTCCAGGGTGCGCCCGGGGCGCACGCGGTGACCAAGGACCTGATCCGTGCGGTCGCGGGGCGGCGGGTCGATTCCGGACTGATGGACGACATGGCCACTCGCATCGCCACCGCCCGGGCCTCCGCGGAGGGCAAGGAAGGCGTGCGCGCCTTTCTCGAGAAGCGCAAGCCCGCATGGCTGCGGCAGGCGATGAAAAAGGGCGCCAAGAAGAAGAAATAGAGTGCGTCCCGTTTTCGCCAAAATCCTGATCGCCAACCGCGGCGAGATCGCCTGCCGCGTGACGAGGACGGCGCGGCGCATGGGCATAGCGACGGTCGCGGTTTACTCGGACGCCGACGCGCGATCGCGTCACGTCGCGCTCGCCGACGAGGCGTTCCGCATCGGGCCGCCTGAGCCGAAGGACAGCTACCTGCGCGGCGATCGGATCCTCGAGGCCGCGACGAGCTCGGGGGCGTCGGCCATCCACCCGGGCTATGGTTTCCTCTCGGAGAACGCGGAATTCGCCGAGCGCTGCGGGCGCGCCGGAATCACGTTCGTCGGCCCGCCGCCCGAGGCGATCCGCGCGATGGGCGACAAATCCGCGGCGAAAACCATGATGGAGAGGGCCGGAGTGCCGCTCGTGCCCGGCTATCACGGCGGCAATCAGGCTCCCGACTTCCTTCTCGATCAAGCCGAGCGCATCGGGTTTCCGGTCCTCATCAAAGCCGCCGCCGGCGGGGGCGGCAAAGGCATGCGCGCGGTCGAGCACAAGGCGGAATTCGACGCGGCGCTCGCCGCGTGCCGCCGCGAAGCCTCGTCGGCTTTCGGCGATGAGCGCGTGCTGTTGGAGAAATACCTCGACCGTCCCCGGCACATCGAGATCCAGGTATTCGCCGACCGGCACGGAGGCTCGATCCATCTTTTCGAGCGCGACTGCTCGGTGCAGCGGCGCCATCAGAAGGTGCTGGAGGAAGCACCGGCCCCGGGCATGGCCGAAGATCGCCGCCTTGAGATGGGCGAAGCCGCGCTGCTCGCCTGCAGGGCCGTCGGCTACGTCGGCGCGGGAACGGTGGAGTTCATCGTCGACCGCGCAGGCGCGTTCTTTTTCATGGAGATGAATACGCGGCTTCAGGTCGAGCACGCGGTGACCGAAATGATCACCGGCCTCGATCTGGTCGAATGGCAGCTGCGGATCGCGGCGGGCGAAAAGCTCCCGCTCGTCCAGAAGGACCTGCGCATCAGCGGCCACGCCATCGAGGCGCGCGTCTACGCCGAGGATCCGCGCCGCGACTTCCTCCCGGCTTCGGGACGCCTCGTGCATCTCGTGCTGCCCGCGGAGTCCGAGGACGTGCGCGTCGATACGGGCGTGAGATCGGGTGACGAGATCACCGTCCACTACGATCCCATGATCGCCAAGCTCATCGTCCGGGGTAGTGACCGTCCCGCGGCGCTCGAGCGAATGCGCCAGGCGCTCGCGGAATTCCAAGTCGCGGGCCTCGTGACCAATCTCGGATTTCTCTGGCGGCTCGTGCAGGATCGAGATTTCGTGCGCGCCGAATTCGACACCGCCCTGATCGAGCGCCATCGCTCCGAGCTCCTCGCCCCGTCGGCTCCGGCAGGCGAGGACGCGCTGACGCTCGCGGCCTTGTCGCAGCTCGACGCCGGCTGGCGTGGGGAGGCGCGCCGCCCGGGCGAGCGGTCTTCGCCTTGGAGCCTGGCCGACGGCTGGCGCGCAAACCAGGACGGCGCCCGGCTCCTCGTTTTCCAGGAGGGCGAGCGCCGGCACTCGGTGACCGCGCGCCGCCGAGGCGAGGGTTTCGAGCTCGAATTCGCCGACAAGCGACGCCAGGTCACAAGCTACCGGCGCGAGGACCACAGATTGACGGCGCGACTCGAGGATGCCACCGTCGAGGGCAGCGTGGTGCGCCTGGGCAGCCGTATCGAGGTGTTCATGCCCGGCAGGCATCACGTCCTGGAGATGCACGATCCGCTGCGCCAGGAGCTGGCGGTCGAGTCGCGCGCGGGCGACCTCGAGGCCCCGATGCCCGGCAAGATCATCGCGATCTTCGTCGCAGCCGGCGACGGGGTCGAGAAGGACGCGCCTTTGCTGATACTCGAAGCGATGAAGATGGAGCACACCATCCGGGCACCCGCCCGGGGCCGCATCGCCCGGGTCCTGTGCCGCTTGGGCGAGCAGGTCGGGGAGGGGGCCGAGTTGATCGAGTTCGAGATTTCTGGGAAGGAGGCGGCGGCATGAGGTTCCCGAGGAAAGTGAGGATCGTCGATGTGGGTCCCCGCGACGGCCTGCAGAACGAAGCGAAGCGGGTTCCGACCGAGGTCAAGATCGAGCTCATCCATCGGCTCGCCGAGGCGGGCTTGCCCGCGGTCGAAGCGGCCGCCTTCGTTTCGCCGAAATGGGTTCCGCAGATGTCCGACGGCGCGCAGGTCATGTCAGGCCTGCGCAGAAAGCCGGGCGTCGCCTATCCGGTGCTCGTGCCGAACTTGCAGGGCTTCGAAGCGGCGTGCGCCGCCGGCGCGGAGGAGATCGCCGTCTTCGGCGCCGCCTCCGAGACGTTCAGCCGGAAGAACATCAACTGCAGCATCGCGGAAAGCCTCGAGCGCTTCGCCCCGGTCGTCAAGGCCGCGCGGGTGCGCAAGATGCGCGTGCGCGGCTATATTTCCTGCGCGGCGGGATGCCCCTACGAAGGCGAGGTGAAACCGCAGGCCGTCGCCGCGCTGGCGGAAAAACTCTACGAGATGGGCTGCTACGAGATCTCGCTCGGCGACACGATCGGCGTCGGAACCCCGCGACGCATCCGCGCGATGATCGACGCCGTTGCAAAAAAGGTCCCTACGGCCAAGCTCGGCGGTCACTACCACGACACCTACGGACAGGCGTTGGCGAACATTTACGCCTCGCTCGAGGCGGGCGTGAGAACCTTCGACAGCTCGGTGGCGGGCCTCGGCGGCTGCCCCTACGCCAAGGGCGCGACCGGAAACGTGGCGACCGAGGACGTGGTCTACATGCTCGACGGCCTGGGCATCGAAACCGGCGTCGACCTGATGAAGGTTCTTCGGACCGGCCAGTTCATCTGCAGCGAGCTCGGGCGCGAGCCGGCCTCGAAAGTAGCACGCGCGCTCGCGGCGAAGGACTCATGAACCCGGACACAAGGCCCGGCGGCGACGCTCCCTCCCCGTGCAACAACGTGTGCCGAATGAACCCGGATACGGGCCTGTGCGAGGGCTGCTTTCGCACGCTCGACGAGATCGCAGCCTGGTCCGCCCTGAGCGACGCCGAGAAGCGCGCGGTGCTCGCACAGTTGCCCGCGAGACGGACATGAAACTGCCCGAAAGCGTTCAGGTCATCGAGCGCGGCTGGCTCTCCTCCAACAACGTCGTGCTGCATGCGCGCACCGGTTCTGTGGTCGTCGATTCGGGCTACGGCGCCCACGTACCGCAGACGCTGGCGCTCCTCGAACGCGTTCTTGCGGGAAAAAAGCTCGCGCGCCTCGTCAATACGCATTGCCATTCCGATCACATGGGCGGCAACGCCGCGATCCAGGCGAAATACGCCTGCAGGACGAGCATTCCGGAAGGCGAGGCGGCGCTCATCGACGACTGGGACGAGGAGGCGCTGATCCTCGCGATCGCCGACCAGCGCGCCGAGCGCTTCAGCTACGACGACAGCTTTCGCGATGGCGACACGCTGCGGATGGGCGGGTTCGACTGGCAAGTGATCGCCGCACCCGGACACGACACCCACGCGGTGATGTTCCATTCACCCGAGGCGCGCGTCCTGATTTCGGGCGACGCGCTCTGGGAAAACGGCTTCGGCGTGGTCTTCCCCCAGCTTTTCGGCCGCGACACCGCGCTCGCCGAGACGCGCGCGACGCTCGAAGCGATCGCCCGGCTCGACGTCGACGTGGTGATTCCCGGCCACGGCCGGCCGTTCGGCGACGCCGGTGCGGCGCTCGAGCGTGCGTTCTATCGCCTGGAGGGATACGAAGAGGACATCACGCGGCTCGCGCGCCACTGCGCCAAGGTGATGCTCTCTTTTGCGATGCTGGAGAAGCGCTGCATGCCGCTCGCCGAATTGCCGGCCTACGTCGCGCGCGTGCCTATCCTCGCCGAGTTGAACTCGCGCTACCTCCGCATGGCGCCGGCAGCGATGGTCGAGTGGCTGCTCAACGACCTCGAGCGCGCGGGCGCGTTGCGCCGCGAAAACGACATGCTGGTTGCGACCGGGAGCTAACCCTTCCGGCGCGCACTCCAGTTCGCCACTTCGCGCTCGCCCCTGCGCACGGTGCCATTCAGGGAATCGCCCGTCACGCGTCCGACCAGCTCGACCGGACCGCGGTCGAGCGCCCCGGGGGGCAGCACCAGGCGCACTTCGTCGCCTCGCAGCCTGCCATCGGAAACCTGCACATCGCCTTGTCCTGTCAGCTCGACCGACCCCGACACGAATTGATAACGCTGCTTGAGAACCAGTCGTGTCCGCCGTGTCTTCCCTCCCGAGCTGAGCTCGAAAATCCACTCGCCCTCTATTCGGGCCGGAACGATCCAGAGATACACCACGCTCTCCTTGCGCGTGCCGACCGTCTTGTCCGGGGCGGGGACCGTTTCCCGTGCGTCCGGCCGCCATTCGCCCATGCCGTAGTCGTGAGAGACCACGCGCGTGCCGGGCTTGAGTTCAGCCAGGATTTTCGGGCGCAACGCGATGTTGACGTCGGGCAGAAGATAGAGCGCCAGGACGGCCGCCTCGTGAAAATCGGTGTTGAACAGGTCCTGCTGCAGAAACTTCACGCGCTCGGCGACGCCGACGCGCTTCGCTTCCTCGTTGGAGCGCTTCACCAGGCGCGGATCGATCTCGACCCCGAACCCCCGCGCGCCGTGACGCTTCGCAGCGGTAATCATGATGCGACCGTCGCCCGAGCCGAGGTCGATGACCATATCGCTCGCCTTCACCTGCGCCATGTCGAGCATTCTGTCTACGACCGCCTGCGGGGTAGGCACGTACGGCGTGTCGAGCTCCTTTTCCTGGCCCTGAGCGACTGCGGCGCAGAGACATGCGAGCACGGCTGCAACCCACGCGAGTCCGGCGATGCGCCTGAAAAGGGTTTCGACCACGGTCACCTCTCAAATCACTCCGTCGCCGCGCAACGCCGCGATCTCGGCCTCGCGATATCCCGCCTCGCGCAGGATCTCCTCGGTGTGCTCCCCGCGGCCCGGTGCCGGGCGTCCGATCCCGAACTCGAACTCGCTGAATTTCAGCGGGAAGGCGGGCTGCGTGAGTCCGTCGTCGCTCGCGATCATCTTCCGCGCGCGCAGCTGCTCGTTCTCCAGCGCCTCGTCCACGGTCAGAATCGGGCTCACGCAGCAATCCGCGCGGGCGAAGACCTCCGACCATTCACGCTGCGTGCGCGATCCAAAGGCCGCCGCCAGGCGTTCTTTCACCGGCCTCGCTTCCTCGCCGTACACGATGTGCTTTCCTTTCAATTCGGGGCACCCGAGTATATCGCACAGCGTTTCCCAGAATTTTCGCTCGAGCGCCCCCACCGCCATCCAGCGGCCGTCGCGCGTGCGGTAGACGTTGTAGCAGGGGAGCCCGCCGCCGAGCATGCCCGAGCCGCGGGGCGGTGTCCTTCCGTGTTCGAGAAATCCCAGAAGCGGAAAAATCGCGTGCGCAAATACCGCGTCGGTCATGGCGACGTCCACGTGCCGGCCGCGCCCGGATGATCTCGCGTCGATCAGCGCGGCGAGGATTCCCATCACCGGCGTGAGCGCCCCGCCGAGCAGGTCGGCGATCTGAAAATTCGGCACGACCGGCTCCTCCGCCGTCCCGATCTGGTCGCCGACGCCGGCGTAGCCGATGTAGTTGACGTCGTGGCCGGCGCGGTGCGCGTAAGGCCCGTTCTGCCCGTAGCCGGTGATCGAGCAATACACCAGGCCTGGGTTTACGGCGGCGAGCGCCTCGTAGCCGACGCCGAGCTTCGCCATGACGCCGGGACGGAAACCCTCGACCACGACGTCGGCGCCCTTCGCAAGGCGCAGGAAGACTTCGCGTCCTTGCGCTTGCTTCAGATCGAGCCGCATCGCGCGCTTGTTGCGATTGACCAGCCGGAAAACATCGGACATGGGAGGAACTCCGCGCACGTGCCCCATGGCGCGGGAATAGTCCCCCGCTTCCGTGTCTTCGATCTTGACGACGTCCGCCCCCATGTCGGCGAGGTGCAGCGTCGCCATCGGACCGGGAAGGAGCCGCGTCAGGTCGAGGACGCGGATGCCGGCGAGAGGCTTGCGACGTTCGGGTTCGATCACGGCCTTTCACTGAAAAAGAATGGATCGGACCATCTCAGCCGATCCGCGGTCTCAATCGTACTTCTTCGCGTCCTCGATCACTTTGCCGTCGTTGGGCAGCTCGCCGGGTTTCGCGAAGGCTACCTCGCCACGCAGCTTGGCGATGCTGCGGATGCTGTCGGCGATTCTATCGGCGAGGCCGGCGCTCTCGCCGCGCACTTCGCAGCGCAAGGTCATGCGGTCGCTTCCGCCGGGATTGTCGACGACGAGCCGGGCCTTCAGGATTTCCGAATGGCGCTTGACGATTTCCGCCACCTGGGAGGGATGAACAAACATGCCTCTGACCTTGGTCGTCTGGTCGGCGCGGCCCATCCAGCCGCGGATGCGCGTATTGGTGCGGCCGCAGGGACTCGACCCCCGTAGGACGGCGGAAAGATCGCCCGTGCCGAAACGGATCAGGGGATAGTCGGTGTTGAAAGTCGTGATGACCACTTCGCCGACTTCGCCCTCGGGCACGGGCTCGCCAGTCCCCGGCCGCACGATCTCTAGGATCAGCTCTTCGTCGAGGATCATGCCTTCGAGCGCTTCGGATTCGTAGGCGATGAGGCCGAGATCGGCCGAAGCGTAGGATTGCAGCACGCGGATGCCGCGTTCGCCCATTACCGCGCGCAGCGCGGGCGGCAGATACTCGGCGCCGACCGCCGCCTTTTTCAGGCTGCCGATGTCGCTTCGGAGCTCGTCCGCTTTCTCGACGATGAGTTTCAGAAAGGAAGGCGTCCCGATGTAGGCGGTCGCGCGCAAGCTCGCGATCGCCGCAACCTGCATTTCCGTCTGTCCTGTGCCGCCCGGCACGACCGCACAGCCGAGCGCGAGCGCCCCGGCCTCCATCATCGCGCCCGCAGGCGTGAAATGGTAGGCGAAGGTGTTGAGCGCGACCTCGCCTGAACGAAAGCCCGCCGCAAAGAGCGCGCGCGCCGCGCGCCCCCAGTCGCGGCCGCGCCCCGCGGGTTCGTAGATCGGCCCGGGTGAGACGAAAATCCTGCCGAGCTGCGCGACCGGCGTGGCGTTCAGGCCGCCGAAAGGCGGTTCGGCCTTTTGCAACGCGATGAGGTCGGGCTTGCGCGTGACCGGAAGCTCGGCGAGCGCCGCGCGGCCGGTAACGCCCGCGGGATCGACTTCCGAAAGAATGCGCGCCCAGCCGGGCGCCTTGGCTTTGGCGAGCGCGATCTGCCGAGGGAGCGCGCTCATCAACGCGCGTTCGCGCGTCTCCGGATCGCGGGTTTCGAGAGCGTCGTAGAACTCGGGCATCGATGGGCAGTGCGTTCGCGGCAGGGCAACATAGCACAAAGGCAAAAGCAGGATCGGTTATTAAGAACGAATATACAATTCGTTGCCCGCGGGGAGTCGACCCGGTAAGTTTGCGATTCTCCCGGCCGAGACACGGTACAGCCGGGCGAAATTTCCTCCGGGAGGAAACCATGGACTCGAAAGGTGTCAGCGAAGACTGGCTGTCGGTCTGGATCGGCTTATTGATTTTCGTTCCCGCGCTCGGCTCACTCGGCGGGGCGGATATTCTCGGCTGGGTCGTCACCACAGGCGTCTGGAGCGATCTGTCGAAAGCCCTCAACCCCGTCTCCAAGGCTTATTCCGGCCTGGGCGGTATGGGCGCGCTGATCGCGACGTACCTGGCTCTGCTCGTCGTGATGACGGCGGGCGCCGCCGCGCTCAAAGCCGATCTCAAGCGCTTCGCGCTCGGCTTCACCGCGGTGTTCTGGATCGGCTACCTGTCCTGGATCGCGGGCAGCTACGCGAATTTCGCCGTGACCACGCCCGCCGACATGCAGAGGTTCGGCATCAGCTGGTCGCTCAAGCTCACCAACGAAGGCGGATTCATCCTCGCGCTCCTCGCCGGCCTCATCGTCGGGAACTTCTTTCCGGGCTTCGCCGCGTGGATGAAGGAAGCCGTGCGGCCGGAGCTGTACATCAAGACCGCGATCGTTCTCCTCGGCGGCTTCCTCGGCATCACGGCGGCCACGCAGCCGGTCCTCGCGAAGTCGGTCCTTTTCCGGGGTCTTGCGGCGATCGTCGAGGCGTACCTGATCTACTGGGCGGTGGTGTACTTCGTCGCGCGCAAATGGTTCGGCTTCAGCCGCGAGTGGGCGGCGCCGCTCGCGTCGGGGATCTCGATCTGCGGCGTGTCGGCCGCGATCGCCACCGGCGGCGCGATCCGCGCCCGGCCCATCGTCCCGATCATGGTGGCTTCGCTCGTGGTGATTTTCGCCGTGGTCGAGCTGCTGATCCTGCCCTTTGCCGCGAACGCGTTCCTTTCGCATGAACCCATGGTCGCGGGCGCGTGGATGGGGCTGGCGGTGAAGACCGACGGCGCGGCGGTGGCGAGCGGCGCGATCGCCGAATCCCTGATCCTCGCTGCGAACGCCGCCGAAGGCGTCAACTACGCGAAAGGCTGGATACTCGGCACCGCGGCAACGGTGAAGATCTTCATCGACATCTTCATCGGCATCTGGGCCTTCATCCTCGCTTACATCTGGACCAACCACATCGAAGTGCGTGCCGCCGGCGACAAGGCGAAGATCGGCGAGATCTGGCAGCGCTTCCCGAAATTCATCCTCGGGTACGTGCTGACCTTCCTCGTGGTCCTCGCCCTCGCTTACGGCGCTGCGCCGGCGACCGCGGCCAAGATCCGCACGGGGATGGGCGAGGCGAACACTTTCCGCGTGATCTTTTTCATCATGACCTTCTTCACCATAGGAGTGATGTCCAACTTCAGGAAACTCTGGGAGGAGGGCATCGGCAAGCTGGCCGCGGTCTACGTGGTGTGCCTGTTCGGCTTCGTCATCTGGGTGGGGCTGGTGATCTCGTGGGTGTTCTTCGGCGGCGTGAAGCCGCCGCTCGCAGCAGGTTGAAAGGGAGAAAGATCATGGAGCAACCCAAAGTCGGCGAAGAAATGCGCAAGATGCCGGTCGAGCCTCTGCTGCCCGTCGAGAAAAAGCTGATCGGCTGGAGCTTGGGGATAGGGCTGGTGCTGCTGGTGATCCTGATCTTCGCGACGCGAAGCTGAGCGAGGCCGTTTACTCGAACTTCACTCCCGCCTCGCGGATCACGCGCGCGAGTGCGTCCGCGTCCCGGCGCAGGAACGCGGCGAAGTCCGCGGGCGACCGGGACGCAACCGCCTCGGTGCCGGCGGGCGCGAGCACGGCTTTCAGTTTAGAGTCCTGCAGCGCCTGCGTCGTCGCCTCGAACAGCCGCGCGACGACGTCTCGCGGCGTCGCTTTCGGTGCGAAAAAACCATACCAGATGGAAACGTCGTAGTTCGCGAGTCCCGCTTCCTCCATTCCCGGCAGGCCTTCAACCAGCGGCGAACGCCCGCGCGTCGTGACGGCGAGCCCGCGCAGCTTGCCGGTGAGCACGTGCGGCATCACCGAAGGCGCCGTCGCGAAAGTCACCTGCGTGTCGCCGGCGAGCACCGACTGCACCGAGAGGCCACCGCTCTTGTAGGGAATGTGGACCATCTCCACGCCGGCAAGCGCGTCGAAGAGCGCCGTCGCGAGGTGCGGCAACGAGCCGTTGCCCGAGGTGGCGAAGTTGAGCGTGCCGGGATTCTTCTTCGCCTCGGCGATCAGCTCGCGGATCGACTTCACCGGCAGCGAAGGGTTGACCGCGACCACGAGCGGCGAGCTCGTCACCTGTGTGATGGCCACGAAATCGCGCTCGGTGTCGTACGAGATGTTCTTGTTGACGATCGGGTTGATGATCATGCCGCTCTGGCTCGCGATCATGATGGTGTAGCCGTCCGGGGCCGCCTTGGCCACGTATTCCGCCGCGAGGCTCGAGCCGGCACCGGGCCGGTTATCGACGATGACACCCTGGCCGAGTACGCGCGTGAGCGGATCGCTCATCGTGCGCGCGATGATGTCGGCGGCGCCGCCCGGAGCAAAGCCGACTACGAGGCGGATCGGCCTGGTCGGATACGACTGTGCCGACGCCGCACACGCGGCGAGCAGGACCATCAGGGCGGGGAGCGCTCTCATCTGCGAGTTCCTCAGGCAAGCCACCGTTTTCTGCGGCGGTAGTGCTTCACGTCCTTGAAACTCCTGCGAGCGCCCGAGGAGATGCCGAGATAGAACTCCCTGACGTCCTCGTTCGCGGCGAGCTCGGCGGCGGCGCCGTCCATGACCACACGGCCGTTCTCGAGTATGTAGCCGTGATCTGCGTAGCGCAGCGCGACGTGAGTGTTTTGCTCGGCGAGCAGGAAGCTCACGCTTTCTTTTTGATTGAGATTCTTCACGATCTCGAAGATCTCCTCGACGATCTGGGGCGCGAGGCCCATCGAAGGTTCGTCGAGCAGGATCATGCTTGGGCGGGCCATCAGCGCGCGCCCGAGTGCGGTCATCTGCTGCTCGCCCCCCGAGGTGTAGCCGGCGAGCGCGCCGCGCCGCTCCTTGAGTTGCGGAAAGTAGCCGTACACCTTCTCCAGGTCCTGCTTGAGCTGCGCCCGTCCGGCGCCGCGGGTGTAAGCACCGGTAAGAAGATTCTCCTCGACGGTGAGATGCGCGAAGCAGTGGCGCCCTTCCATGACCTGCACCACGCCGAGCCTCACCAGCTTGTCGGGGCTCAGGCGGTCCACGCGGCGGCCCCGGAACTCGATCGTTCCCTTGGTGACCTCGCCGCGCTCGGCGCGAAGGAGGTTGGAGATCGCCTTGAGGGTGGTGGTCTTGCCCGCGCCGTTCGCGCCGAGCAGCGCGACGATTTTCCCCTCCGGCACCGAAAGCGACACGCCCTTCAGCACGAGGATGACGTGGTCGTAGATGACCTCGATGTTGTTGACGCCGAGGTAGGCTTCGGGCTTCGGGACAGCGGACATAGATGAGGCCCCTCACCCTAACCCTCTCCCGCAAGCGGGAGAGGGAATGGACAACGCTCAGCCTTCTTTCGAACAGTCGCGCGGGGTAATGCCTTTCTCCTTCGCGTATTTCGCAGCGGACTCCTCGATCATGGGCCTCACGATCGACTGGTCGGAAGCGATCCAGTCGGTGATCGTGTTCCACTTCGCGCCGTCCCACTGCAGGAACTTCACCGAGCCGCCGCCCTCATGGTCCATGCAGGACACTTTCAGCGCCTGCATGAAACCGGTGGCACCGAGCTGCTTGAGCTTCCTGTCGTCGATGCTCAGGTGCTCCAGGCCCCAGCGGATCTCGTCGCCGGTCATCGGCTTGCCCTTGCCGTAGTGCTCCTGCGCCGTGCGGATCGCCTCGGTGGAGATGATGCCGAAAACGACGCCGCGGTTGTAGTAGATGCTGCCGACGCGGCTTTTGTCTTCCATTTCGCCCTTGCCCTTCGCGTAGACGAACTTCTCGATCTCCTTGATCACCGGGTAGTTGTTTCCGGAAACGTTGAACGCCGCGGCGATGTAGCCCTTGGCCGCGTCGCCCGCCGGGATCACGTCCTCCTCGGCGCCGCTCCACCACACGCCCACGATATGGTTGCGCGGATAGCCGATCTTGGCGGCGGCCTTGAGCGCGGTCGGGTTCATCACGCCCCAGCCGCGCAGGATCACCCAGTCGGGCTTGATCTGGCGGATCTGCAGCCATTGCGCCTGCTGTTCGTTGCCCGGGTGCGCGACCGGGATATGAGTCACCTCGAAACCGTACTTCTTCGCCTGCGCATCGAGCACGGGAATCGTTTCCTTGCCGTAGGCCGAGTCGTGATAGATGTTCACGATTTTCTTGCCCTTCAGCTTGTCCATCCCGCCTTCCTTCATGCCGATGAACTTGATCTTGGCGGTGTTCTGGCTCCAGTAATTGGTGATGAGGGGGAACACCCACGGGAACACGCGCCCGTCGGAGGCGTCGGTGCGGCCGTAGCCGATCGACACGATCGGGACGTGGTCCGTCGTGCCCTTGTCGATGAGCGAATAGGTGATCCCGGTCGAGAGCGGGTGCACCAGCGACGCTCCGGTCGGACCGCGCTTCTTGGTGCGCTCGTAGCATTCCACGCCGCGCGCGTTGTTGTATTCGGTCTCGCACTTCTCGTAAGTGAGCTTCACGCCGTTGATTCCGCCGTCGCGGGCGTTCACCATGTTGAGGTAGTCGATGAACCCGCCGAAAATCCCCGAGCCGCCCGCCGCGTACGGCCCGACCCAGTAGCCGTTCATCGGGATGAACTGCTCGTTCTGCGAATAGGCCGTACCCGCGACGGCGAACGCCGCCGCGCCCAGCAACGCGCTCAGTCTGAAATTCCGCAGCATTGGAACCCTCCTTTGGATGGTGATCTCCCTGTTTCTACAGGTTATCGGAATGAACAGCCGCACCTAATATAGCCCAATTGTCGCAGATGGGAAAACCCGGTTCAGTGCGGGAAGGGCCAGAGCCGCAGCTTTTCCTTGGCGATTTGCCACAGGCGCGCAAGGCCCAAGGGTTCGACCACGAGGAAAAAGACGATGAGCGCGCCGAACAGGATCAGGGTCAGGTTGGACACCAGCCCCGCGGGAAGAGCAAGACCGAACGAGCGCTCGATCGAGGCGGCCGAAAGGTCCATGAAGATCGGCAGCAGCACGATGAAGCCGGCGCCCAGGAACGAACCCAGGATGCTGCCGACGCCGCCGATGATGATCATGAAGAGGATCCTGAAGGAAAGCTCGAGCTCGAATCCCGCCGGTTCGACCGTGCCCAGATACGCGAACGCGTAGAGCGCGCCGGCCACTCCACAGTAAAACGAACTGATGGCAAAGGCGAGGAGCTTGGTTTTCACCATCGGGATTCCGACCACCTCGGCCGCCACGTCCATGTCGCGCACCGCCATCCAGGCCCGGCCGATGGAGCTGCGCACCATGTTCTTCGCCGCGAGCGCCATCACGCTCACGATCGCGAGCACCAGCAGGTAGCGCTTCACCGGGGTGTCGACTGCGTAGCCGAAGACGACGAGCTTCTGCGCGGTGATCACGCCGGAGGAGCTGTAATTGGAAAGCCAGCCGAACTTGGTGAGCGCCCATACGACGAAGAATTGCGCCGCGAGGGTCGCGACCGCGAGATAGAAGCCCTTGATGCGCAGGCTAGGCAAGCCGAAGACGATGCCTATCAGCGCAGCGACGACACCCGCGAGGATGAAAGACGCGAGCATGGGCATGCCCGGCACCCGAAGCTCGAAGTTGTAGGCGGCAAAGGCGCCCACCGCCATGAAAGCCGCGCTGCCCAGCGAAAGCTGCCCGGCGTAACCGGTGAGGATGTTCAGGCCCAGGGCGGCAAGCGAGAAGATGAGGAACGGAATCAACACGCCGCTGAACCAGTAGTTGAAGTCGATCATGCCGGCGAGCGCGGGCGTCGCAGCAGCCACCGGCACGCCGACGAAGACGACCGCGAGAAGGATCGCCATGCCGATCCGGTCCTGGCGGATCGGAAAGAGCTGCTGGTCGGCGGCGTAGGTGGTCTTGAATTGTCCGGCTTCGCGGTAGAGCATGACTCGCCGTCAGACCCGGTCGATGCGCCGTTCGCCGAACAAGCCCTCGGGGCGTATCAGGAGGAAAGCGAGCGCCAGCGCGTAGGGGAACCAGGACTCGATGCCGCCGCCGACGTGCGGGCCGATGTAGACCTCGGCGAGTTTTTCCGATGCGCCTACGATAAGCCCGCCGACGATGGCCCCGGCGATCGATTCGAACCCGCCCAGGATCAGCACCGGCAGGGCCTTGAGCGCGAGAAAGGTGAGCGCGAACTGCACGCCGTTGCGCGCACCCCAAAGCAGCCCGGTCACGAGCGCGACGAATCCGGCGACCATCCACACGATCACCCAGATCCTGTGGAGCGAGATGCCGACGGCGAGGGCCGCCTGATGGTCGTCGGCGACCGCGCGCAGCGCTCGCCCGGTGCGGGTCTTGTTGAAGAACACCGCGAGCACCGCTACCAGCGCCGCCGCGATTCCGGAGGCGACGAGGTCGAATTTGCTGATGTTCATCCCGGTATTGCCCATCAGCCATTCGATCGGCTCGTCGGCGATTCCAAGGTCGAGCGCGTGGACCTGCGCGCCCCAAGTGAGCTGCGCGATGCCCTCGATGAAGAAGGCCAAACCGATGGTCGCCATGAAGAGCGTGATCTGAGGCTGATTGACGAGCGGGCGCAGCACCAGGCGTTCGGTGAAAAACGCGAGCGCCGCCATCGCGAGAAGGGCGAGCGCCACCGCGAGCCAGAACGGGGCGCCCATCGAGATGAATCCCACGGTCGTGAGGGCCGCGAAGAACACCATCGCCCCTTGAGCGAAATTGAACACGCCAGAGGCCTTGTAGATCAGCACGAAGCCGAGCGCGACGAGCGAATACATCACCCCTGCCAGCAGCCCGCCGATCAGCACCTCGAAGAAGAATTGCATGCTAGTGCGCAACTCCCAGATACGCGTCGATCACGCCCCGGTTGTTGCGCACCTCGTCGGGCGTGCCGTCGGCGATCTTGCGGCCGTAGTCCAGGACGACCACCCGATCCGACAAGTCCATGACCACGCTCATGTCGTGCTCGATGAGCACGATGGACGTGCCCATCTGATCGTTGACGTCGAGTACGAAACGGCTCATGTCCTGCTTTTCCTCGAGATTCATCCCGGCCATAGGCTCATCGAGCAACAACAGCTCCGGCTCCGCAGCAAGAGCTCGCGCGAGTTCCACGCGCTTTTGCAGGCCGTACGGGAGCCGGCCCACCGGGGTCTTGCGGATGTGCTGGATCTCGAGAAAATCGATGACCGCCTCGACTTTGGCGCGGTGCTCGAGCTCCTCGCGCTTCGCCGCCCCCCAATAGACCGCTTGCTGCAGGAAATTGGATTTCATCTTCAGGTTGCGCCCGGTCATGATGTTGTCGAGGACCGTCATGCCGCGAAAGAGGGCGATGTTCTGGAAGGTCCGCGCGATGCCCTGCTGCGCGGCCTCGTGAGGATCCACATTGCGGCGCCTTCGGCCCTTGAAGGCAACCGTCCCTTGCTGCGGGTGGTAGACGCCGTTGATGACGTTGAGCATCGACGATTTGCCGGCGCCGTTCGGGCCGATGATCGCGCGGATCTCGTGCTCCCGGACGTCGAAGGAAACGCCCTGGAGCGCAACCACCCCGCCGAAGGCAAGCGAGACGCCGTCGATCTCGAGGATCGGCCGCCCGATTTTCCTGCCTGCCGTCATGTCAGGCGAAAGGGAAATCAGGCCGCCTTCCTCGCCGCGGCGGCGCCGAAGGTCTTCGCCTCCACGATCTGCAGGTCGGCCGACACCGTTCCGCTGCGGCCGTCCTCGAAGCGCATCTGCGTCTCGACGTAGCAGCTCGTCTTGTCCGAGTAGAGGGCGTCGATCAGCACCGCGTACTTGTCTGCGATGTGGCGGCGTCGCACCTTGCGCGTGCGCGTGAGCTCGCCATCGTCGGCCTCGAGCTCCTTGTGCAGGACGAGAAAGCGCCGGATCTGAGAGTTGGCGAGCGTCGAGTCCTGCGCGAGATCGCCGTTCGCCTTCTCCACGCATTCGCGGATGAGATCGAGCACCGCGGGCTGCGAGGCGAGGTCCGCGTAGCCGGTATAGGGCAGGTTGCGCCGCTCGGCCCAGTTGCCGATCGCGGCCGTGTCGATGTTGATGAACGCGCACACCTTGTCGCGCCCCTGGCCGAAGCACACGGCTTCCTTGACGTAGGGAAAGAACTTGAGCTTGTTCTCGAGATACTTCGGCGCGAACAAGGTGCCGTCGGCGAGCTTGCCCACGTCTTTCGCGCGGTCGATGATCTTCAAGTGCCCCCCGGAATCGAAGTAACCCGCGTCGCCGGTGTGGAAGAAGCCCTGCGCGTCGATTGCCTCGCGCGTCGCGTCGGGCCGCTTGTGGTATTCCTTCATGAGACCCGGAGAGCGCACCAGCACTTCCCCCGTATCGGCGATGCGCACCTCGACCCCGGGCATGGGCGGACCCACGGTCTCGAGCTTGACGTCGCCCGAGGCGTGCATGCACACCGTCACGCAGGTTTCGGTCATTCCGTAGAGCTGCTTCAGGTTGATGCCGATGGAGCGGTAGAAATCGAACAGGTCCGGACCGATCGCCTCGCCGCCGGTATAGGCGACGCGAATGCGCGACATGCCCAGCACGTTCTTGAGCGGCCCGTATACGAGGATCTCGCCGAGCCGATACAGCAGCCGGTCCCTGAGCGGTATCCCGGGCTTGCCTTCGAGAATTCCGATCCCCACACGCTTGGCGACGGCCATGAAGGCGTGGAACAGGCGGCGCTTCAACCAGCCCGCGTCCTCGATGCGGATCATCACCTGGGTCAGGATGCTCTCGTACACGCGCGGCGGCCCGAAGTAATAGGTCGGGCCGATCTCGCGCAGATCGGTCATCACGGTGTCGGGGGACTCGGGGCAGTTGAGGCAGAACCCGGCGATGTGCATCTGCGCGTAGGAATAGAGGAAATCGCCGACCCAGGCCATGGGCAGGTAGCACAGGATTTCGTCCGCTTCGACGAAGCCGTCGAAGGCCACGAGCACCCGTGCCGTCTGGATCATCGCAGCGTGCGTCTGGGATACGCCTTTGGGCTGACCGGTGGTGCCCGAGGTATAGAGAATCACCGCGACATCGGAAGGCCGGCCCTTCCCGAGCTCGTCGGCGAAGAAGTCCGGATTGTGCTGCGCGAACCCCCTTCCGGCCGCCTGAAGGTCCTCGAACGCGGTCAGCTCCGCCTGCCCGTAATGGCGCAGCCCGCGCGGGTCGTCGAAGCAGATGCGCTTCAACCGCGGGCACTGCGGCAGGACTTCCAGCAGCTTGTCGACCTGCTCCTGGTCTTCGACGACGGCAAAGCCGATGTCGGCGTCCTGGAGCACGAAGGCCATTTCGGCCGCCACGGCGTCCTGGTAGAGGGGCACGGGCACGCCGCCCAGGGCCTGCGCAGCCATCATGGCCCAGTACAGGCGCGGCCGGTTGTCGCCGATGACCGCGAGGCGGTCGCCGCGCTGGAATCCCTGCGCAGCGAGGCCGCAGGCGAGAATGCGGACCTCGTCAGCGACCTGGGCCCAGCTCCAGGTCTTCCAGATGCCCAGGTCCTTCTCGCGGAACGCCGGCCTGGCGGGCCGTAGCCTCGCCTGGTGCAGAAGAAGGCGCGGAAAGGTGTCAGGCTGTTCCGTCACGGGGTCCTCCTCGGCCGCGCGCCGCCCCAAAACATGGCCGGCAGTGCCTGCCGGCGAATCTTACAGCATCACTTTGGACCGATTTTCAATTACACTCCCAGAACACTCTCGTGTCCAGGGAACCCCACTGCACGCCGATGAGGGTCCGGACCGAGTGTATGGCCGGAGAGGTGCGCGCGGTGCGGTAACTGGTAGGGGGGGCAGGGCTTCATCCTGTGACGATCGCAAATGTATAAAATCCTGATCGTCGAGGATGTCGAAGCGGTCGCCGATTTACAGGTTCTCAAGCTGATCCGCGCGGGCGTGGCGGTTGAAACGCGGCGAGTTGACACGCCCCAGGATTTCACGCGGCAACTGGAGCTCTATGTTCCAGACGTAATACTGTGCAGCGTCTCGGTGCCGAAGTTCAGTGGGGTCACTGCTTTGGCGATGGCGCAAAGCCTATGTCCGCATACGCCGTTCATCTTCGTCTTCAAAACGGAAGAGGAAGAAGCCACGGTCGAAACATTCACGCGCGGGGCTAGCGACCACGTTTTCAAGACCAACCCCAGCAATCTTCCCTGGACGTTCGGACGCGCAATCAAGCAGGCCGAAGAACGCAAGACTGCGGACGGTCAGGGTCTCGCGATTGCGCGCATGACGCGCATGTACGCTGACCAGGTTCGCGATTTGGATCAACTGCGCCATCAGCACCTTGTCTTTCGCAAACTGAGCCGCTATCTGAAGGCCGGCGTGACGCAGGCCGAAGTTTATGCCGCTGTCGAATGTTTCGGTCCTCAACTATTCCAGAGAACGAACGGCAAGTTGTATCTCGTTCATCCTCCCGGGAAGCATTTGGAGGGCGTTGCAAGCTGGGGCGACAGGTCGCCGGGCGAGCAGGCGTTCACAGTCCAGGATTGCTGGGCCCTGCGCCAGACGCAGGCTCACTGGGTCGGAGATCCGCGGACCGAGCTGCTCTGTGGACACGTGACGTCGGATTCGAGTTCGGTCCCATCCTATCTTTGCGTCCCGGTCTTCGCACAGGGCGAGACGCTCGGTTTGCTGCATTTGCGTCTCGTGAAAGAGGAATCGGCATCGCCGGAAAATGCCGATTCGATCGACTCCTGTCTGAATCTCGCGACGGCTGTGGCCGAAGAAACCGGCCTCGCGCTCGCCAACTTGAGAGTTCGCGACACCCTGCATGAACAATCGATCCGTGATCCGCTCACCGGTTTGTACAACCGCCGCTTTCTCGAGGAATTCCTCCTGCGGGAGCTGGCGCGCGCGGACCGCAAGAAGCACGCTCTCTCCATAATCACTCTGGATATCGATCACTTCAAGCGTATCAACGACACCTTGGGCCACGGCGCGGGCGACATCGTCCTGCGGCGCGTAGGTCTCCTGTTGCAAGGGTACGTTCGCGAGAGCGATATCGCGTGCCGCGTCGGTGGGGAAGAATTCTCGCTGCTCCTCCCGGAGGCATCAATGCAAATCGCAGCACCGCGAGCCGAGAACATCCGCGCGGGAGTACACGAGTTGAGGCTGAAGTATGACGGCCATAATCTGGGCGCCATCACCATTTCGCTGGGTGTCGCAGCCTTTCCGGAGCATGGCACGACTCCGGATACGCTCATCCGCGCCGCGGACCAGGCGTTGTACGACGCCAAGTCTCGGGGCCGCGACAGGGTGGCCTCCGCATAAGCGGCGCTCAGCCGCACGCGCCGACCCTGCTCCCTCAGACTTTCCCGAATCTCGGTTATAATCGCCGCTCCACACGCGCCTGTAGCTCGGCTAGGCGAGGGGGGGAGATGTAGCGGGCACGCAAGTGAGCGTCGTGCGCCCGCGCCGCCGAGCACCAGACCACGGGTCAGGTGGGGTTATCACGAATGTTCTATGGACATTCGCGCCGCCGAACGGCTTGATTGTGCCGAACCCGGATCAATTTGGAAATCAAAGCGAACGCCGAATCGCGAGAACGAGGACTGGGTGCAGTCGCGTGGACTCGCCGACGACCAACTGGAGAGAGATCATGACCGCAAGAGCGCTCGTTGTCCTAATCGCCCCCCTGCTGCTGGTCGCCGGGTGCGCCGCTACGATTCACGGCAACGTGCGGCTCGTCGACAGCCGCCAGCAGCCGATCCCGAACGAGAGCCCGAAGGGGGCGGTAGTCAACATGATCAATACGACCGCCGCGGTCGAGCAGGCTTCGAGCTCCGCGACGGTGGACGAGAAGGGTGAATTCGAGTCGCCCAAGGGCGGCATCAAGCCCGGCATCTACAAAGTGGAGGCGAGCCGCATCGGCTACGAGACGCAGACCGAGACCGTCGAGATCGGATCCTTCTTCAGCAAGAAGGTCGAGTTCAAGTTGCCGAAGATCCAGGAGGCCAAGCGCAAATCGATCAAAGGCTCGGTCACCGACGAAGACAAGATCATCAATCCCGGCGAGGTCAACATCCAGCCGCCCGCGATGTGAGCGAACGCCACCCCTGAGACCCGACGCCATAACCGAGGGTATTACACCATGGCCACAACCCACGTGCGTTTCCTTCCCGTCCTCCTCGCCACCGCTTTGCTCGGCGCCTGCGGGGAGCGCCTCGACGTCGAGGTCAAAGCGACCATCGACGGGCAACCCGCGGCACAGGCGAAGGTCACCGTAGACCGCGAGGAGCTCGGCGTCACGGACGCCCGGGGCCTGTTCACCCAGCGGCTGCGCAAGAAGGCCGGCACCGAGGTCGAGGTGACGGTGAGCAAGGAGGCACCCGGCTATCGCATCGATCCGTGGAAATCGTCCTTCCTCGTGAAGCTTCCGAAGGGCGACCAAATCGTCACCTATCGAGTCGAGGCCGATCTCAAGGCGACGCGTTACGTCACCGTGCGCGTGAGCGAAGGGGGGACGCCGGTGCCCGAGGCCAAGGTGACGGTCGGCGGCAAGGAGGAAGGTGTCACGGATGCGAAGGGCGAATTCGTTTACTCCTATCGGACGCAGCCGGCGAAGGGTGCCGAGATCGGCGTCGCCAAGAGTGGCTTCAGCGCTTACCGCGCGACGCGTCAGCTCGAGCCGGGCCAGGTAGTCGAAGTCGCGCTCAACCGCCAGACCGTGGTGGCGATCAAGGCGATGACCGAAGAGTACGGCCGCGCGAGCGGGGTGCCGGGCCTCGCCGTGAGCATAGACGGAAAGACCGTCGGCAAGACCGACGCCCAGGGCAGCTACACGTACGACTACCGCGGCGAGCCGGGCAAGAAGGCCGTGATCGCGCTCGCGGCGCCCGGCTACGTTCCCTCAACGTGGAAAGCGACCGTCAAGCTCGAAGGCCACGTCAATCTCCAGCGCTACTTCTACCCGACTGCGCCCAGGCCGATCCGCATCGGCGTCTACCGCGTCGTCGGCAACACGCCGGGGGTGGACCTGAAGGAGGTCGCGGCCCAGGCCGAGCAGGCGCTGGCGACGCAGCTGTTCAAGTTCCCGGCGTTCCGCGAGGTCCCGGGGGAGAGGCTGCAGGCCGAGGTCAACCAGCGCAAGCTCAGCATCGACCGCATCACGACCAAGGGCTGGCAGGACACTCCGCTGCGCGCGAGCGTGGACATGATCGTGCTCGGGAGCGTCGCCAAGGACGACGGCGGCTACCTGGTCGAGGTCAAATTCCACACCGCGAACGGCAAGATCATTTTCTCGGAGATCGCGCGCGCACGCAGCGCCGGCGGGATCAACGGCGCCGTGCGCGACATCGCGAGCAACGTGATCGAACGCTTCCCGCTCGAGGGTACGGTGGTCGGCAAGGAGGACGATCGCTACCGCATCAACATCGGCAGGAACTGGCGTATCGCCCGCGGTACCGAGTTCACCCTGACCACGCCGACGTTCGCCGAAGGAGGCAAGGTGGCGGGTTACCGCGAGACCGGCAGGATCGAGGTCACGCGCGGGGAAGACGCGAGTTCGCTCGCGGAGGTCGCGACGCTCAAGCAGGGCGAGAAGGTGCAGATCGGCGATCGCGTGGTGCGGCGCATCCCGCGCGAGGGCGAGGCAGACGGTGAACGCACCTACTTCCTGCTCACCGCGAAAGGCGGCGTCGGCACGGACGTCAACCCGCTTGCCGGCACCAGCGTCTACCTGAACGGCGAGTGGGCCGGCGCGACCGGGACGAACGGCCAGGCGGAAGTCCCGCTGCGGCTCGGCCGCAACTATGCGCTCACGCTGTACCGCCACGGCTACCAGCAGCTCACCGACAAGATCAAAGTCGACAAGAGCGGCGAAGCGCGCGAGTTCCTGCTCGCGGCCAACAATGTGCTGTTCAAGGTCGACTCCGCGCCGTCTTCGGCGACCGTCTACATCGACGACGAGCAGATCGGCAAGACGCCGATCACCGCCGGCAAGCAGATCACTCTGGGCTTTCACAGCGTGCGCCTGACCTACGGCGAGGACTACCGCGATTTCTTCCAGGTGATGGAGTTCACCCAGAAGGAGGAGGATCGCACCGGCGAGCGCCGCATCGTGCTGCAAAAGGATTTCCTCAAGATCGGCGAGCGCGCGCGCCAGCAAGGCGACATCGAGGGTGCCATCAAGGCCTATGCCTCCACCGAGCGCGAGCACCCGGACTACGCCGAGGCGCACCGGCGGCTGGGTGATATCTACCTCGACGAGAAAGAGGACTACGACCACGCGATCGCCGAGTTCGAGGCGGTCCTCGCCCTGCCCGAGAACCAGCAGCTGATCTACAAGCAGTTCGCGGTCACCTTTACCAACCTCGGCCACGCGTATTGCGAGAAAGGCAACCACCTGGTGGAGAGCGATCGCACCGCCGCGTCCACGTACTTCGCCAAGGCGATCAAGGCGCTGCAGACCGCCAAGCAGAACACGCGCTTCTTCCCGAGCGCCGAGTACGACGAGGCGGTGCACGACACGTACTACTACACTGCGCTCTCGTACCACAAGCTGTATCTGATGACCAAGCAGCCGGCGGTGATGAACAGCGCGAGCCTCGCGTGGCGAGAGTACTTCGACTTCTTCCCGAAAAAGCTCGAGGGCAATCCGGCCTTCGTGCAGGCTCGCGAGGGGGCGCGTCGATACCGCGATCAGATCCAGGAACAGTAATCGCGCCGGCCCGAACGCGATGCACACCCGGCGCCCTTCGCTTGCCCTGCTCGTCGCGTTCTCCTGGCCCGCAGTTGCTGCGTTGCCTGCGGCTGCCGAAGAAGCGCCGGCCGCAGGAGAGGCCGGAATCGAGCCGGAATTCGTGCGGCCGCTCGTTCCCATCGCCCGGGGGCGCAATGACTCGAACCCGGTGTGGTCGCCCGCCGGAGACCTGGTCGCGTTCGAGCGCTCACGCGGCGACAACAAGGAAATCGCGATCGTGCGCGTCAACGGCGAGGTCGTCCAAACCATTCACCAGCAGGCCCCGGTCGCGCCGGGCCAGAGCGCGTTCTTCTTCCCCGAGGTCGTGGAGCAGACGAGCTATAACTCCGGCATCAGCTGGTCGCCGAACGGCACGCGGTTCGTGTTCATGAGCAACGGCGGCGAGGGCAACTACGACCTGTACCTGCGCGAGCCCGACGGCCGCATCGCGCGCATCACGAATCACAAGGAGAAGGACGGGCACGCGCACTGGTCGCCGGTGCGCGACCAGATCGCGTTCATCTCCGGGCGGAGCGGACAAGGCGACGTGTACTTGCTCGATCTCCTCACGAAGACCACGACTCGACTCACGCACGGCGAGTGGCCCTATCTCTATCCGCAGTGGTCCCCGGACGGCAAGCGTCTCGCCGTCATCCAGGGAATCAACGAGAACCACGACATTTACATACTCGAGCCGGGGCGCACCCCGCCCGTGCCTCCGAAGCCGCTCAGCACCTGGCGTTACGACGACCTGCGCCCGGTGTGGTCGCCGGACGGGAAGCGCGTCGCGTTCTACACCAATTACAACCCCGCCGACGATCCCAAGACTTGGGCCATCGTGGTCGTTGCCGCAGACGGCGCCGACCCGACCGAAGGCGAAGGGCTGGCGGCGCGGGTGGTGGCGACCGACGTGGTCCCGGACGTCGAGCGCGGGCCGGCGTGGATGCCCGACAACCGCCGCATCGTGTACGTGCGCAACGAACGGCAGGCCTACAACCCGATCTACGTCGCCGACGTCGCCGGCCGCACGAGCACGCTCGTACGCACCGGAACCAAGATGAACCACGATGTCACCTGTTCCTCGAGCGGGGTGATCGCGTTTCGCGCCCAGGTCGACCAGTGGGACCAGGTCTACCTCGCGAAGCTCAAGGATTGAGGCCATGACGCGCCGCCACGCCTGCGTACACCTGCTGTTCGCCTCCTTGCTTGCGGCGGCCCTCGGAGCGAGCGCGCCCGCGCGCGGCGCCGACGACGACCCGGTCGGTGCGGCGATGAAGCTCTACGAGAAGCGCCGCTACGAGCAGGCGGCACGCGTGCTCGAAGACGCGCTCGCCCGCCTCGAGGCCGAGCGCCGGCCGCAGGCGCGGCTCGTGCTCGGCATGATTTACGTGCGCAACGCCGACCTGCACGAGGCGCTCGGCCGCACCGCCGCTGCGGCCGAGCTGGATTACCTCGACAAGCTGCTCAAGACGCGCACCGGGGACCGCAGCCGCTACGCGCGGCTGCACCTCGCCGAGGCCCTGCTCGCGCGCGGAAGCGCGGCCGAAGCGCAGCGCCACTTCGAACAGGTCCGCGCCGACCCGGGGATCGAGAAGCGCTATCAGGCGCTCGCAAGCGTGGGCCTGGGGAGCGTCCTGTGGGCGCAGCGCGACGCAAAAGGCGCGCGCGCCGTGTGGGCCGGCACGGGCGGAGCGGCGGAGATCGCGCTGGCGCGCGCCGCGGCCCAGGGCGGCGTCCAGCTCGCGGACGTGAAATCGCTGCGGCGCGTTGCCGACGACGCGAGCCTCGCACCCCAGTTGTCGGCGCGCACGCGGCGCTACCTCATCGAGATCTATACGGCGGCCGGTGCGCCGGACAAGGCGCTCGCGGTGGCGCGCGCAGGCGACCTCGGAATGGCTTCCTACGTCGAGAGTTTTAAAGCGGCCAAGGGGACTGCCAAGAGCATCAACCTCTACGATCTCGCGCTGCTCACGGACCTGACGCGGCTTTATCGCGAGCTCGCGCGGCGTCAGCTCGAGCAGGCCGCCGCCGACGCACGCATGAAACCGAGCGCGGAATACTATCTCGCCGAGGTATTGAACGACCTGGGTAGCCGCGACGAGGCCTCGACGTACGTGGAGGCCTTTCTCGCCCGAGCGCAGACGCCGGTCCAGTACCGCGAGCGCGCCCGGGTGCGCCAGGCCCTGATCGCGCACCGCCAGGGCCGGCGCGCCGAAGCCGAGAGCGCGTGGACCGCGATGGCGGAGAGCGGCAGCGACCCCGAGGTATTGGCCGACATCGTGCTCGGCTGCGCCGACGCCCAGGCCCAGTGCTCCAAGGTGCTCGCGCGCGTCGGCCAGGTGACCGAGGCGGGCGACGGGCGGCGCTATCAGCGGCTCAACTTTGCTCTCGGCAGCTACTACCTGCGGAAGAAGGACTACGCGCGCGCCATCTCCTACATGGAGGCCGGCCGCGACAAGAGCAACAAGAACAAGATCGAGGCCAACGACCCGGAAATGCTCGCCGGCCTGGCCGAGGCCTACTATCGGACCAAGAAATTCTCCGAAGGTCTCGAGATCTTCTTCGAGATGAGCAAGGAGTTTCCCGTGGTGCGCCAGATTCAGGAGGCGATGCAGGGTGTGTACTCCATGGAGCAGCGCAGCGCCGGCGACGTGAAGATACTTTGAGCAGCCGCAAGATGAATCGCAACTGTCGGAGTCAACGAGCGAGGAACTTATGAAACGGATCCTTGGTATTACGGTACTGAGCTTGGGCGTCGCCATGGCATGGTGCTTTCCGGCGCATGCCGCGCCGAAGGGCGACGGGCGCCCCGACGGCGGCGTCCTCAACTACAGCGAGTACGGGCGGCCTGCGACGCTCGACCCGATCACGAGCAACGAGACGATTTCGCTGCGCATCACCGAGCTCGTGTTCAACGGCCTGGTCGGCATCGACGAGAAGCAGGAAATCGTGCCTGAGCTGGCCGAGCGCTGGGAGGCGTCCAAGGACGGCCGCGTATTCACGTTCTTCCTGCGCAAGGACGTGAAGTGGCACCCGCGCGAGGGCGAAGCCCCTAGACCGTTTACCGCCGACGACGTGGTGTTCACCTACAACATCATGATGCACCCGAAGACCATCACGCCGCTCAAGGTGCGCTACGAGTTCATCGAGAAGGTCGAGAAGACCGGCGACTACACGGTGGTCATCACGCTCAAGCGCCCGATCCTGAACGCTCTGGCGAAATTCAGCTTCAAGATCATCCCCAAGCACGGTCCGGCGAACCCGCAGTACCTGACGCGCGAGGACCGGTTCGCCCACAGCCCGATCGGGACCGGGCCGTACATGCTCCAGACCGTCACCGGTGACGGCGAGGTGGTGATGGTCGCCAACCCCGACTACTTCAAGGGCCGCGCCCATATCGACAAGTTCATCGCGAGGCCCTTCGCCGACCAGAACATCATGGCCCAGGCGCTGATGTTCAACGCCATCGACATGATCGTCCTGGTCAACCCGCGCAACCTGCCGGAGGTTCAGGGCGACAAGCGCTTCGTGCTGCAACCGTACAACGCGCTGTCGTACTCGTTCTTCGGCTACAACGTGCGCAACCCTCTGCTCGCCGACCGGCGCGTGCGCCAGGCGATCACGGTCGCGGTCAACCGCCAGGAGATGCTCGACTCGTTCTTCAACGGCCAGGGCACGGTCATCTCCGGTCCGTTCGCGCCCGGCAGTTGGGCCTACAACCTCGACGTCAAGCCGCTGCCGTTCAACACCGAGCGGGCGCGCGCCCTGCTCACGGAGGCGGGCTTCAGGCCCGGCGCCGACGGGATCATGGAGAAGGACGGCAAGAAGCTCGCGCTATCGCTCAAAGTCCCGATCGAGAAGGAGAGCGAAGCCGTGAAGCGCGTCGTGCTCGCGTTCCAGAACTACCTCAAGAACGCCGGGATCGCGATCACGGTCGAGTTCAAGGAGTGGCAGGCGTGGAAGGAAGACGTCTTCCTCGAGCACAACTTCGACATCATGTTCGCGTCCTGGGTGTTCGACGACTCGGCTGACATCTCGTCCCTGTTCCATTCGGCCGAAATCGGCGACTGGAAGAACAACTTCGGCGGCTATTCCAACCCCGAAGTGGACGGGCTCATCGTCGAGAGCAAGCTCACGCTCGACCACGAGAAGCGCCGGACGATCAACCGCAAGCTTCACGCGATCCTCGCCGAAGAGCAGCCGTACACGTTCCTCTGGACGCTCACCAACTACAGCGCTTATCACAGGAAGCTGCGGCGCGTGCAGATCCACCCGTACAAGTTCTTCTCGTTCGCCGACGAGTGGTTCATTCCCGCCAGCGAGCAGAAGTGACGCCGCCCGCGGCAGCGTCATCCTGAGCGCACCGAAGGATCTGCTTTTGTCCGGAAAAACAGATTCTTCGTCGCTGCGCTCCTCAGAATGACAGTGGCGGAGGACGGCGCTTACCATGAAGTTCGCGGCGATCAAGCCCGTCAGCCGCGTGCTCGCGCGCGAGCTCGCGGTGACCGCGCTCTTGCTGCTCGGCGTGAGCGTGGTCGTGTTCGCCATCCTCTATCTCGCGCCCGGCGACCCTCTCAACGTTTTGCTCGAGGGCCAATCGCCCCGCTCGCAGCTCGCCCTCGGCATGCGCGAGGCGCTGGGCGTACCCCAGACATGGTACGGCCAGTACGCGGCGTGGTTCGGCAAGATGCTGCAGGGCAACTTCGGCAACTCGATCCGCACCGGCCTGCCGGTGCTGCCTGAACTCGCCCGCGTCGGCGTCTACACGCTCACCCTCACGCTCGGCTCACTCGCGCTCACGCTCCTGATCGCGGTGCCGATCGCGGTGCATGCGGCCGCGCACGGCGGCACCACCGGCAACACCGCCGCCACCCTGGCCGCGTACGTCCTTTCGGCGGTACCGGTGTTCTGGTTCGGCTACATCGTGGTCTACGTCTTCATCCACCAGTTCGGCATGTTCCCGCTGATCTCGGGAACGGCGGCGAAGCAGGAGCACGCATGGCTCTATTTCCTCGTGCCGATCTTCGTGCTCGGAATCGCGAGCGGCACGCTCTCGGAAATGATCCGCCACCTGCGCGAGGAGTTGTCGCGGGTGCTGGCCGAAGACTACATCCGCACCGCGCGCGCCAAGGGCGCGCCGGTGTGGCGCCACGCGTTCAAGGAGGGCTTCCTGATCCCGGTCACCGAGATCATGAGCGCCAAGATCCCGTTCCTGCTCGGCGGTGCGGTGATCGTCGAGCAGGTGTTCAACTGGCCCGGCATGGGGCGCATGGCGTGGCAGGCGGCGCAGGACCGCGACTTTCCGGTCATCATGGGCATCGCCCTCGTTGCCGCGGCGTTCGTACGTCTGGGTAACCTGTTGCAGCGCGTCGTCTTCACCGCGGTCAATCCGCGCGCATCGAAGGAATAGGCAGCGCGTGCGCCGCTACGTCCAGACGCCCGGCCCTATCGGGCAGTTCTCGGAGCTGTCCCTGCGGCAGCGGGCGGGGCCGCTCGATCTCGTCTACGTGGCCTACGGCCTGCTGGTGGTCGCGGTGGTGGTGGCCTCGTACCTGCTCGGGGCGTTCGGCTGGCTGCCCCACGACCCGCAAGCCATGGACATCGGGCTGATCAACGCGGCGCCGTTCACCTCCGGGCACCCCCTCGGCACCGATTTCCTCGGGCGCGACCTGCAGGCGCGGCTGATCCTCGGCATCCAGGCCTACTTTCTCCCCGGACTGCTCGCAATCACGATCTCCGTCGTCGGCGGAAGCGTTCTCGGCATCCTGGCCGGTTACCGCGGCGGCTGGTTCGATACGATCATCACCTACTTCGACAATCTGCTCGACTCGTTCCCGCGCCTGGTGCTGATCCTGCTCGTGATCGCCGCATTCAAAGCCGACATCTATTACGTCATGGTCGTCGTCGGCATCACCGGCATGCCGGTGATCGCCAACCTGATCGCGGGCAAGATCGCATTTCTTCGGCAGAAGAGCTTCATCGAGGCTGCGCACGCGCTCGGGCTGCCCGCTCACACGGTCATTCTCAAGCACATCCTGTGGCTGAATTGCCGTGCGCTCCTCGTGATCCAGGCCACCCTCGGCATGGCCGAGGCGATCCTCGTCGAGACGAGCTTGAGCTACCTCGGCTTCGGCGTGCAGGAGCCCACGCCTTCCTGGGGCAACATGGTCCAGGCCGGCGCGAACTATTTCCTGCAGGGCAACTTCTGGCCCTCGACTGCGCCGGCCCTCGCCATCCTCGCGACCATCCTCGGATTCCAGCTGCTCGGCGACGGACTCAACAATCTCCTCGAAGGCAAGCGGAGGAAGTGATGGACGCGCCTCTCCTCGCCGTCGAGAACCTGCGTACTTATTTCTATTCACGGGCGAAACGCGCCTTTATCCGCTCGGTGGACGGCGTGAGCCTGGGCGTCATGCGCGGCGAAACGCTCGGCATCGTGGGGGAAAGCGGCAGCGGCAAGAGCGTCACCGCGCTCTCGGCAGCGGGCCTCGTCACCGCCGGGCCGGGCGTGATCAGCGGTCGCATCGACCTGCAATCGAACGGCTCGCGGCGCAACCTGCTCGACGGCCTGGAGAACTACGCGCGTGTCACAGAGCAGGACGGACGCGTCATGGCGGTGGAGAAAGACGAGCGCGGCTGGCGCAGGCACTCGGAGACGTTGATGGCGGGCGTGCGCGGCAAGGAGATCGCAATGATTTTCCAGAACCCGCGCTCGGCGCTGAATCCTTACTCCACGATCGGCAAACAGCTCGTCGAGACCATCCGCCTGCACACGAACTTCAAGGGCGAGCGCCAAGCCAGGGAACGCGCGATCCACTGGCTCGAGCGCGTGCGCATCGATTCGCCCAGGCTGCGCTTCGACAACTTCCCCTTCGGCATGTCCGGCGGCATGTGCCAGCGCGCCATGATCGCGATGGCGCTCTCCGCCGAACCCTCGCTCCTGATCGCGGATGAGCCGACCACCGGCCTCGACGCGACCATCCAGTCCACCATCGTGGATTTGCTGGCCCAGCTCAAGACCGAGACTGGCATCACCACGCTCCTCATCAGCCACGACATCAGCGTGATCCAGCGCCTCTCGGACCGCATCGCAGTGATGTACGGCGGCACGGTGGTCGAGACCGGTCGCGCCGCGGAGGTGCTCGCGCCGGAGGCAACAGCGCGCCACCCATACACCGCGGCGCTGCTCGCCTCGATCCCGAGCGCGGAGACGATACGCCGGAAAAGTTATCTGCAGGCGATCGAAGGCGAGGTGCTCGATACCATCGAGGTGCCGCGCGGTTGCCGTTTCTACGGTCGCTGCAACCGTGTCACCGAGGCGATCCGCGGAAACTGCGCCGGTCTCGAGCCACCGCTCGGCGAGGTCGCGCCCGGCCACAAGGTGCGCTGCTGGCTATACCCTGCGGCGGGGAAACCATGAGTCGCACCATTCTCGAAGTCACCGACCTGCGCAAGGACTACAGGCAGCGTCGCGGACTCGTCTCGATGCTGACCGGCCAGGGGCGCGTGATTCCGGCGGTCGACGGCGTGAGCTTTTATCTCAGGGAAAACGAGACCGTCGGCCTGGTCGGGGAGTCCGGCTGCGGCAAAACCACGATCGGACGCACGGTGCTGCGCCTGACCGACGCGAGCAGCGGGCGCATCGTGTTCGACGGGCGCGACATCACCAACTTGAGCCGCGCCGAGCTGCGCCCCTTAAGGCGAGAGATGCAGATGATCTTCCAGGACCTCGACGCGGGGCTCAACCCGGAGATGCGCGTGCGCGACATCCTGCGCGAGGCGCTCACCGTGCACGAGCGCCCGAGCGAGGCCGAAATCGCAGGCCGCGTCCGCGAGCTGCTGGAGCAGGTAAGTCTCAAGGACAGCAAGCTCGCGAACTTCCCCTCGGAGCTCTCCGGCGGCGAGAAGCGCCGCGTCGGAATCGCGCGCGTGCTCGCAGTGCGCCCGCGCCTCATCGTGGCCGACGAGCCGACGAGCGCCCTCGACATCTCGATCCAGGCGCAGGTGGTGAACCTGCTGCGCGACCTGCAGAAACACCTGGGGCTCACGTATCTGTTCATCTCGCACGATCTCCCGGTCGTGGAGCTGGTCAGCCAAAAGGTCGCGGTCATGTATCTCGGACGCATCGTCGAAATGGGTCTGGCGGAGAACATCGCGCACCAGCCGCGCCATCCCTACACGGGCATCCTGTGGGCGTCGCTCGCGGACAAGCAGAACACCGAGGTGAGCCTGCACGCCCGCGCAGGCGCGCCCGCCGAGCGCGAGCGCCCCACTTGGGGGGTGTTCGACTTCGAGCAGCCGGTCAACGGCTGCCGCTTCGCTCCGCGCTGCCCGCTCTACCAGGACAAGGGCCGCCCCGCCGTCTGCACCGACCCCGCGTCCGAGCCGCAGTTGAGGGACGTGGGACATGGGCACGTGGTGGCGTGCCATTTCGCGTAGAGGGTGATGCAACGCGCTCCTGCTCTTCCTACATATTGCGGCGGTATTGGCCCCCCACCTCGAACAGCGCCGAGGTGATCTGGCCGAGCGAGCAGCAGCGCACCGCGTCGATAAGCACCGCGAAGACGTTCTCGCCCCTGACCACAGCCTGTTGCAGACGCTTCAGCATCGGGCCTGATTCGGCCTTGTGTCGCTCGTGAAACTCGGCGAGGCGCCTGAGCTGGGACTGCTTTTCCTCCTCGGTCGAGCGGATCAGCTCCAGCTTCCGCGGGATTGAATTTACGCGAGGGTTGCGAAAGGTGTTGACGCCGACGATGGGGTAGGAGCCGTCGTGTTTGCGGTGCTCGTAGACCATGGACTCTTCCTGGATCTTGCCGCGCTGGTAGCCGGTCTCCATCGCGCCGAGCACGCCGCCGCGCTCGGCGATGGCCTCGAACTCCTTCAGCACCGCTTCCTCGACGAGATCCGTCAGGGCCTCGATCACGAAGCTGCCCTGGTTGGGGTTCTCGTTCTTTCCCAGTCCCCATTCCTTGTTGATGACGAGCTGGATCGCCATTGCGCGGCGCACCGACTCCTCGGTGGGCGTCGTAATGGCCTCATCGTAGGCGTTGGTGTGCAGCGAATTGGTGTTGTCGTAGGTCGAGATCAGCGCCTGCAGGGTGGTGCGGATGTCGTTGAAGGCGATTTCCTGGGCGTGCAGCGAGCGCCCGGAGGTCTGCGAATGGAACTTGAGCCTCTGGCTGCGCTCGTTCGCGCCGTACTTCTCCCGCATCGCCACCGCCCAGATGCGCCGCGCCACGCGGCCGAGCACGGCGTACTCGGGCTCCATGCCGTAGCTGAAGAAAAACGAAAGGTTCGGCGCAAAATCGTCGATCTTCATTCCGCGCGCCAGGTAGGCCTCGACGAAAGTGAAGCCGTTGGCGAGCGTAAAGGCGAGCTGCGAGATCGGGTTCGCGCCGGCTTCCGCGATGTGATAGCCCGAGATGGAGGCGGAGTAGAAATTGCGCACGTCGTGACCGATGAAGTATTCCTGGATGTCGCCCATCACTTTGAGGGAGAACTCGGTCGAGAAGATGCAGGTGTTCTGCCCCTGATCCTCCTTGAGGATATCCGCTTGCACCGTGCCGCGAACGGCAGAAAGCGTCCGTGCCTTGATGTCCTCGCGCTCGGCGACGGTCGCCTCGCGGGCATTGCTCTCCCCGAATTTGTCGATTTGCTGGTCGATGGCGGTGTTCAGGAACATCGCGAGGATCGTCGGCGCCGGCCCGTTGATCGTCATGCTGACGCTCGTCGCCGGATCGCACAGGTCGAAGCCCGAGTAGAGGACTTTCATGTCTTCCAGCGTGGCGATGGACACGCCCGAGTTGCCGACCTTGCCGTAGATATCCGGGCGCAGGTCCGGGTCGAATCCGTAGAGCGTCACCGAATCGAACGCGGTCGAGAGGCGCTTTGCCGGCATGTCTTTCGACAGCAGGTGGAAGCGGCGGTTGGTGCGGAAAGGATCGCCCTCGCCCGCGAACATGCGCGTCGGATCCTCGTTCTCGCGCTTGAAAGAAAATACGCCCGCGGTGAACGGGAACGAGCCGGGCAGGTTTTCGCGCATGCGCCATTTCAGGATCTCACCATGGTCCTCGAAGCCCGGCAGCGCGACTTTCGGCACCCGGGTCCCCGAAAGGGAAACCGTGTTGAGCCGGGTATGGATCTCCCGCTCGCGCACCCTGACCACCTGCTCGTCGCCCGCGTAGGTCTTCTTCGTTTCCGGCCAGTCCTCGATGAGCTCCCGGGAACGCGCATCGAGCCCGGCGTCTTTCTCCTCGATGAGCGGATCCAGCACCGCGGCGTCCTTGCCCGCCGCGGAGAGCATCGCCTTGGCTGCAAGCAGCTGCTGCCGCTCGCGCGCCATCCTCGATTGCTCGCCGGCGCGGGCGTGGTAGCCGCGCACCGTGTCCGCGACTTCGGCGAGGTAGCGGTTGCGCGAGGGCGGGACGATCGCGTTCCTCGCCGAGGAGGCGCGCGTCTTGATCGCGGGAAGCGTGCCCGGCCTGACCTTCAGGCCGTGCTCGGCTAGCGCGGGCAGGATGCCCTGGTAGAGCGCGGTGACGCCGTCGTCGTTGAAGCGCGAGGCGATGGTGCCGTAGACCGGCATCTCCCCGGCGGAGCGGTCGAAGAGCCCGCGGTTGCGCTGGTACTGCTTGCGAACGTCCCGCAGCGCGTCCTCGCCGCCCTTGCGGTCGAACTTGTTGATGGCGACGAAGTCCGCAAAATCGAGCATATCGATTTTCTCGAGCTGGCTCGCAGCGCCGTACTCGGGCGTCATCACGTAGAGCGAAGCATCGACGAGCGGCACGATCGCCGCATCGCCCTGGCCGATGCCGGAGGTCTCTACGAGGACGAGGTCGAATCCGGCGACCTTGCAGGCCGCAATCACGTCGGGAAGGCTTTTCGAGATTTCGCTCTCGGCGCCGCGCGTGGCGAGCGAGCGCATGAACACGCGGGCCCCCGCGATCGCGTTCATGCGGATGCGGTCGCCGAGCAGCGCCCCACCGGACTTCCTGCGCGAAGGATCGACGGCGAGGATGGCGATGCCGAGCCGGTCTTCCTGGTCGAGCCGGAAGCGGCGCACCAGCTCATCGGCAAGCGAGGATTTTCCCGAGCCTCCGGTACCCGTCACCCCGAGCACCGGTACGGGGAGCGCGCCGGCTTCCTCGAGCATCTGCTCGCGGAGCTTGCGCTCGGTCGCGCCGTTCTCGAGCCCCGTGATCAGGCGGGCGAGCCCCCGGCGGTCGCCGCCCTTCACGCCGTTCAACTCCTTGGGCGCACGCTGCGACAAGTCCTCGTCGCAGCGCTCGAGCATGTCGTTGATCATGCCCTGCAGGCCCATCTTCTGGCCGTCCTCGGGCGTATAGATGCGCGCGACGCCGTAGGCCTGAAGCTCGCGAATCTCCTCGGCCACGATCACCCCGCCACCGCCGCCGAACACCTGGATGTTCTCCCCGCCCCGCTCGCGCAAGAGATCGATCATGTACTTGAAGTACTCCACGTGTCCGCCCTGGTAGGAGGACACCGCGACCCCCTGGACGTCTTCCTGGAGCGCGGCCGCCACGACCTCCTCGACCGAGCGGTTGTGCCCCAGATGGATAACTTCGGCACCGCTCGCCTGCAGGATGCGGCGCATGATGTTGATCGCGGCGTCGTGGCCGTCGAAAAGCGACGCCGCCGTCACGAAGCGGATCTTGTTCTTCGTCTTGTATTCGGTGTGCCGGGAGGCACTCAGATCGGTCATGGCTGCCCCAACGCGTCCGGATCTGGCTGGAGAAACGCGAGGCTACTTTACGTTTACGTAAACGTCAAGCGCGCTCCACCCTTGCACCACAGTCTATCCCTCCGCGCGGCGGCGCACCCTGTCAGATCGCGGAATGGCGCAGCCTCAGCGCGTTGAGGACGACCGACACCGAGCTCGCGCTCATCGCGGCGGCCGCGACCATCGGGTTCAGAACCAGGCCGGTCCAGGGGAACAGCACCCCCGCTGCAATCGGCACGCCGAGAGCGTTGTATACGAACGCCAGGAACAAATTCTGGCGGATATTGCGCATCGTGGCGCGCGAAAGCCGCCGCGCCCGCACGATTCCGCGCAGGTCGCCCTTGACGAGCGTGATGCCCGCGCTGCGGATCGCGATATCGGACCCGGTGCCCATGGCGATGCCGACGTCCGCCTCGGCGAGCGCCGGCGCATCGTTCACGCCGTCGCCCGCCATCGCCACGGCGCGACCCTCTTCGCGCAGCGCCCTCACGACCACGCCTTTCTCCTGCGGGAGGACGTCTGCGCGAACGTCCTCGATCCCGAGCCGCCCGGCCACGGCCCGGGCGGTGAGCTCGCTGTCGCCGGTGAGCATCACGACCCGGACGCCTTCGGCTGCGAGCGCGCGCAGCGCCTCGGGGGTGGACGCTTTGATGGGATCCGCCACGCCGATGATCCCGGCAACGCGCCCGCCTTCCACGAGGAACACCACGGTCTCGCCGTTGCCGCGCAGCGCGTCCGCCCTTTCCCTGAAGGCCTGCGGCACCCGGGCGAGCGTGTCGGCGAAACGCGCGTTGCCGAGCGCGGCGGTCCGGCCATCGATTTTTCCTTCCACTCCCTTGCCGATGACGGCATTGAAGCCCTCCACGCTCAAGAGCGCAATACCTCTGTCCCTGGCCCCTTCGAGGAGCGCCGCGGCCAGAGGATGCTCGCTGCCGCGCTCGAGGCTCGCCGCAACTTGCAGCACATGCTCTTCGGTTGTTCCCTCGGCCGCGACAACCCCGGTGAGTCTGGGCTTACCCTCCGTCAGCGTGCCGGTCTTGTCGACCACCAGCGTGTCGATGTTCTCCATGCGCTCGAGCGCCTCGGCGTTGCGTATGAGGACGCCGCCTTGAGCGCCGCGCCCGGTGCCGACCATGATCGACATCGGTGTCGCGAGCCCAAGGGCGCAAGGGCAAGCAATGATCAGCACCGATACGGCGCTTACCAGCGCAAAGCTCATCGCGGGCGGCGGGCCGTAGATCGACCAAGCCACGAATGCAACTGCGGCGATGCCAACGACCGCGGGAACAAAGTAAGACGAAACCAGATCGGCGAGGTTCTGGATGGGAGCGCGTGTGCGCTGCGCTTCGGCGACCATCTGCACGATTTGCGCGAGCAGCGTCTCCGCGCCGACGCGCTCGGCGCGCATCGTGAAGCTGCCTGTGCCGTTGATCGTGCCCCCCGTGACTTTCTCTCCAGGATGCTTTTCCACCGCAATCGCCTCGCCCGTGACCAGGGATTCGTCCACGCTCGAGTGGCCTTCCAGAACCACGCCGTCAACCGGTACTTTTTCGCCCGGGCGCACCCGCAGGCGATCCCCTCGCTGCACTTGATCGAGCGGCACCCCCTCATCGCCGCCATCCCTGCGGATCCGGATCGCGGTCTCGGGAGCAAGCTTGAGCAGGGCGCGAATGGCGCTGCTCGTGTTTTCGCGCGCACGCAGCTGGAGCACTTCGCCGAGCAGGACCAGCACCGCGATCACCGCCGACGCCTCGAAGTAGAGACCGACTTCTCCGTGGGAATCGCGAAACGCCGGGGGAAATAGTCCGGGCGCGAGCAATGCGACGGCGCTGTAGGCGAACGCCACACCGATTCCAAGCGCGATCAGCGTGTACATGTTGAGGCTGTGCGACGCGAGCGAATTCCAGCCGCGCACGAAGAAAGGCCACGCGGCCCAAAGAACCACCGGGACGCTCAGGACGAACTGAATCCAGCCGGAGATTTTCGGATTCGGCAACGCCGCGTGCAGGCCGGGCAGGTGTTCGGCCATTGCGAGGCCAAAAACCGGAACGGTGAGCGCGAGCCCGATCCAGAACCGGCGCGCCATGTCGAGCAGCTCGGGGTTGGGCTGGTCGTCTGCCCTTGGCGCGACAGGCTCGAGCGCCATGCCGCATTTCGGGCAGTTGCCGGGCCCCGCCTGCCGGATCTCCGGGTGCATCGGGCAGGTGTAGATCGCGTCCGGCATCGCCCCGGGCAGTGGGGCGGGCCCCCCTGCCGCCTTGGCGTACCGCCCGGGCTCGGCAGCGAACTTGTCGAGACAATGAAGGCTGCAGAAATACCAGTGTCGGCCGCCGTACGAGTGCTTGTATTTGGCGGCCGAAATATCCAGCGGCATGCCGCAAACCGGGTCAAGTGCAAATCCCGGGGAGGGCGGTGCATCGTTGCGCACCGACCCGTGATCGTGAGAGTGGACCGAGGTTCTTCGCGTGGCGCGATCCCCCTATTCCACGGTCACCGATTTGGCGAGATTCCTGGGCTTGTCCACGTCGTTGCCTCGCTCCAGAGCCGCATGGTAGGCGAGCAGCTGCAGCGGCACGGTATGCAGGATCGGAGACAGAAAACCGGCGTGATCGGGCATTCGGATGACGTGGATGCCCTCGCCCGCGACCATGCGCGTGTCCTCGTCAGCGAGCACGTGCAGCTCGCCGCCCCGGGCACGCACCTCCTGGAGGTTCGATTTGAGTTTTTCCAGAAGCGCGTCCTTGGGCGCAATGGCGATCACCGGCATGTTCTTGTCCACGAGCGCGAGCGGCCCGTGCTTGAGCTCGCCCGCGGCATAAGCTTCGGCGTGGATGTAGGAGATCTCTTTCAACTTCAGCGCCCCCTCCATCGCGATCGGGTAGTGGATGCCGCGACCCAGGAACAGGGCGTGCTCGAGCTGCGCGAACTTCTCCGACCACATCTTCACCTGCGGTTCGACGTGCAGCACGCGCTCGAGAGCACGCGGCAAATGCCGAAGCGAATGCAGCAGCTCAGCTTCGCGCTCCGCCGGGAGCCGGCCCCGCATCTTCGCGAGGGTCATGGTGAGCAGCGCGAGCGCGGCAAGCTGCGTGGTAAACGCCTTGGTCGAGGCCACGCCGATCTCCGGTCCCGCGCGCGTGAGGAAGCGCAGATGGGACGCACGCACCAGGGAGGACTCGGGCACGTTGCAGATCGAGAGCGCGTAGCGGTGCCCGAGCGACTTGGCGTACTGCAACGCAGCGATGGTGTCCGCCGTCTCGCCGGACTGCGAAACGGTGATCACCAGACCCTTCGGGTTGGGCACGGATTCCCGATAGCGGTATTCGCTCGCGATCTCGACGCTGCAGGGGATCCCGGCCAGCGCCTCGAGCCAATAGCGCGCGACCATCCCGGCGTGATAGCTCGTGCCGCAGGCGAGGATCAACACCGAATCGACATCGCGAAAAATGCGCTCGGCCTCCGCACCGAAGAGCTGCGGGGAAACGGACTGCGCGCCCGTCACCATCTCCAGGGTGTTCGCTACCGCCATGGGCTGCTCGAAGATCTCCTTCTGCATGTAGTGCCGGTAATGCCCCAGCTCGACCGCGTCGGCGGTGAGCTGCGAAACGTGCACCTGACGGCTTACCGCCTTGCCGCCGGAGTCGCTGACGCGCACTCCATCGAGCGTGAGTTCGGCGCAGTCGCCGTCCTCGAGGTAGACGACGCGCTGCGTGACCTGGACGAGCGCGGAGGTGTCGGAGGCGGCGAAATTCTCCCCTTCGCCGAGACCGAGCAGCAGCGGTGCCCCGTGCCGCGCCACCACCAATCGCGAAGGATCGGATTCGCTCACGACCGCGATCGCGTAGGCGCCGACCAGCTCGACCACGCTCTTTCTCACGGCGTCGAACAAGGTCGCGCCCGATTGCAGGTTCGAGTGAACGAGGTGGGCGATGACCTCGGTATCGGTATCGGAGACGAACTCGTAGCCCTTGGCGCGCAGGCGCCTGCGCATCTCTTCGTGGTTCTCGATGATGCCGTTGTGCACCACCGACACGCCGCCCGAGAGGTGCGGATGGGCATTTTTCTCCGACGGCACGCCGTGGGTGGCCCAGCGCGTATGCGCGATCCCGATGTCCCCGGCGAGGCCCTGCGAGCCGGCGAGCTTCTCAAGCTCCGCGACGCGACCCGTCGAGCGGACGCGGCGCAAGGTCGCCCGCGATCCGGAGGCGATTCCGTCGAGGACGGCGACCCCGGCGGAATCGTAGCCGCGATACTCGAGCCGCTTCAGTCCCTCGATGAGGACGGGAACGATGTTGCGTTTGGCTATCGCTCCGACTATTCCGCACATGCGGTTTGCCTTTCGATCATTTCTTCTTCACCGGCCGCTCCCAGTCCGGAATCGACACCTGCTTCACCCGGGAGAGGGTCAACTCCCCCGCGGGGGCGTCCTTGGTGAGCGTGGTTCCCGCGCCGAGGGTCGCGCCCCGGCCCACCCGCACAGGCGCGACGAGCTGGGTGCCCGAGCCTATGAAAACGTCGTCCTCGATGACGGTGCGGTGCTTGTTCGCTCCGTCGTAGTTGCACACGATCGTGCCGGCGCCGACGTTGACGTTTCTGCCCACCTCGCTGTCGCCGATGTAGCTGAGGTGATTCGCCTTGGAACCCGCGCCTATGCTACTCGCCTTCACCTCCACGAAGTTGCCGATGTGCACTCCGTCGGCGAGGCGCGTGCGCGTGCCCGGACGGATGCGCGCGTAGGGGCCGATGCGGCAGTCGGCGCCGATGTCGGCGTTCTCGAGGTGGCAGAAGGGCTCGACGCGCGTGCCCGGGCCGACCGTCACGTCCTTCAGCACGCAATTCGCGCCGACCGAGACGCCGTCGCCGAGCTTGACCTCGCCTTCGAACACGCAATTGACGTCGATCGCCACGTCGCGTCCGCAAGCGAGGCTTCCGCGCACGTCGCAGCGCGACGGATCGGCGAGCGCCACCCCCTGCTCAAGGAGCGAGGCGGCGAGCTTACGCTGATATACGCGCTCCAACTCGGCGAGTTGGGCGCGGCTGTTCACGCCGAGCGCCTCCCACGCCGTGTCTGCCTGGATTGCGGTCACAGGTACGCGCTCCTTCGTGGCGAGCGCGACGATGTCGGTGAGGTAATACTCCTTCTGCGCGTTGTTGTTTTGCAGCTTCGCGAGCCAGGACTTGAGTTTCTTTGTCGGCGCCACGACGATTCCGGTGTTGATCTCGCGAAGCGCGCGCTGCCGCGAGTTGGCGTCCTTTTCTTCGACAATTCCCACCACCTTTTTTCCATTTCGTAGGATACGCCCATACCCGCTGGGACCGTCGAGCGTCGCGGTCAGAAGGCCCAGGCCCTTCCCGGTCGCCTGGACCAGCCGTTTCAGCGTCTCGGCGCGAATCAGCGGGACGTCGCCGTAGAGTACGAGGGTCGGCCAGCGCTCGTCCAGATGCGGGGCAGCCTGCATCACCGCGTGGCCGGTGCCGAGCTGGGGCTCCTGCATGACCCAGACGACGTCGTTCTCGTCGACGGCCTGGCGCACCCGCTCGCCTCCGTGGCCATAGACGACGCAGATGACCTCGGGCGAGAGCTGTTTCGCGGTGTCGAAAACGTACGTAAGCATCGCCCGGCCCGCCAGGCGATGCAACACCTTGGGCGTGCTCGAATGCATGCGCGTGCCCGGACCGGCGGCGAGAATGACGACGTTCATCAGAATCGTTTGGAATGCTAGGGAGAGTGATGTTACAGGGCGAGGTTTGGGTTGGGGAGGGGGTAACGGGGGAACCGTAGGGTTCCCCCGTTCGTAACTTCCCCCGAAGGGTTCCTGAGCTACCGCGCTATCGCGGCAGCTCAGAGAACCCCATCAAGAACTCATCGATCGCGCGCGCGCACTGGCGCCCCTCCCGAATGGCCCACACGACGAGCGACTGGCCGCGGCGCATGTCGCCCGCGGCGAAGATCTTGGGAACCGAAGTGGCATAGCTGTTCTTCCCGTCGGTCGTCGCCTTGGCGTTGCCGCGCGGGTCCTTCGCGACGCCGAACGCCTCGAGCACGGCGGGCACCGGCGAGACGAATCCCATCGCGAGAAGGACAAGGTCGGCGGGCAGAATCGATTGCGATCCCGGAACCTCGCTCACCTTGCCGTCCTTCCACTCCAGACGAATCGTTTTCAGGAACTTCACCTTTCCGTTCTCGCCGACGAACTCCTTGGTAGCGATCGACCAGTCGCGGTGTACGCCCTCCTCGTGGGAGGAAGAGGTGCGTAACCTGAGCGGCCAGTTCGGCCATACCGGGTTACGGTCGGGATCATCCGGTTTCGCGAGCAGCTCGAACTGCGTGACCGACTTCGCCCCGTGCCGGTTGGAAGTGCCGACGCAGTCGCTGCCCGTATCCCCGCCGCCGATCACCACGACGTGCTTGCCGCTCGCCCAGAGCTCGCGCACCCCCGAGTCGCCCGCCACGCGCTTGTTCTGCAGCGGCAGGAACTCCATCGCGAAGTGCACGCCGTCGAGTTCGCGCCCCGGGACGGGCAGGTCCCGGGGCTGCTCGGCGCCGCCGGAAAGCACCACGGCATGGAACTCCGCGATGATCTTCTCCGGCGCCACAGTTTCCACGGCCCAGTCGGTGACGTCCTTTCCGGGGCGAGACTCGCCGACGAAGACACCGGTACGGAACACCACGCCTTCGGCTCTCATTTGGTCGACGCGACGGTCGATCAGCCACTTCTCCATCTTGAAATCGGGTATGCCGTAGCGCAGAAGACCGCCGATCCGGTCGTTTTTTTCGAACATCGTGACGTCGTGCCCGGCGCGCGCGAGTTGTTGCGCGCAAGCGAGCCCTGCCGGACCAGAACCCACGACCGCGACCTTCTTGCCGGTCTTGTGCGTGGGCGGCTGCGGCCTCACCCAGCCTTCCTCGAACGCCTTGTCGATGATCGCGTGCTCGATCGACTTGATCCCAACCGGGTCGTCATTGATGCGCAGCACGCATGCTTCCTCGCACGGAGCCGGACAGATGCGGCCGGTGAACTCGGGAAAATTGTTGGTGGAATGCAGCGTCTCGATGGCGCGCTGCCAGTCCTGCTTGTAGACGAGGTCGTTGAAATCCGGAATGATGTTGTTGACCGGGCAACCGGACATGCAGAACGGGGTACCGCAGTCCATGCAACGCGCGCCCTGGACCTTTGCCTCCTCTTCGGTGAGGCGGAGGATGAACTCCCGGTAGTGCTTTTTCCGCTCCTCGGGCTCTTGGTGCGCTTCCTCGATCCGTTGGAACTCGAGAAATCCCGTGACTTTCCCCATCTATGCCGCCGCCTTGCGTTTCCCCGCGGCGAGCTCGCCGAGGGCGCGCCTGTATTCCTTGGGGAAGATCTTGATGAAACGCGCGCGGTAGTCCGTCCATTTTTCGAGGATCTCCCTGGCGCGGCGGCTGTTCGTGAGCTTGGCGTGCCGCTCGACCATGTCTCTCAGGATCACCTCGTCCGCCTCGCCCTTGTGCCAGAGCTCGCGCGACACCTTGCCCTGCTGCTCGGACTCGGCAAGGATAGGCTCCAGGTCCACCATCGCGGTGTTGCAACGCTTGACGAATTCCCCGTTGAAGTCGAGCACATAGGCGATGCCGCCGGACATTCCGGCGGCGAAGTTGCGTCCGGTGACGCCCAGGACGGCGACCGTCCCGCCGGTCATGTACTCGCAGCCGTGATCTCCGACGCCTTCGACGACGGCGGTGGCGCCGGAGTTGCGCACCGCGAAACGCTCGCCGGCCACGCCGCGGAAATACGCTTCCCCGGCGATCGCGCCGTAGAGGACCACGTTGCCTGTGATGATGTTTTCGGTCGGATCGCCGCGGAACTTGGGCGAAGGCGAAACGATGATGCGCCCGCCCGAGAGTCCCTTTCCGCAATAGTCGTTGGTATCGCCGATCAGATCGAGGGTCACGCCTTTGGCGAGGAAAGCACCGAAGCTCTGACCCGCGGACCCGGCAAACCGGGCGTGGATCGTGCCATCGGGCAACCCCTCGTGCCCGTAACGCCGCGCGATCTCGTGCGAGAGCATCGTGCCAACGGTACGGTTGCCGTTGCGGATCGGCATGTCGATCGAAACCTTCTCGCCGCGCTCAAGGGCCGGGCGCGCAAGCTCGATCAGCCGGTTGTCGAGGGCCTTTTCGAGTCCGTGATCCTGCTTTTCCGAGTTGTAGCGCGCGACGTCCGTGGGCATGTCCGGCATCTTGAATATCCGCGAGAAGTCGAGGCCTTTCGCTTTCCAATGCTCGATGCCTTTCTTCATGTCGAGGAGTTCGGTGCGGCCGATCAGCTCGCTGAATCTGCGTACGCCAAGCTCTGCCATCAACTCCCTTGCCTCTTCGGCGACGAGGAAGAAGTAGTTCACGACGTACTCCGGCTTGCCGGAAAACTTCTCGCGGAGCACCGGATCCTGAGTCGCGACGCCGACCGGACAGGTGTTCAGGTGGCATTTGCGCATCAAGATGCAGCCGCTCACGACGAGCGGCGCGGTCGCAAACCCGAATTCGTCGGCGCCGAGGATCGCGCCGATCACCACATCGCGGCCGGTCTTGATCTGTCCGTCCACCTGAACCGCGATCCGGCCGCGCAAGCGGTTGAGCACCAGGGTCTGCTGCGTTTCTGCGAGTCCCAGCTCCCAAGGCGTGCCCGCGTGCTTGATCGACGACCAGGGCGAGGCGCCCGTGCCGCCATCGTGCCCGGAAATGGTGACGTGGTCGGATTTGGCCTTGGACACACCCGCAGCCACGGTGCCGACGCCCACTTCAGAGACGAGCTTCACCGAGATGGACGCGGAGGGATTCGCGTTCTTCAAGTCGTGGATCAGCTGCGCCAGGTCCTCGATCGAGTAGATATCGTGGTGTGGCGGCGGCGAGATCAGCTCCACGCCGGGGGTCGAGTAGCGGATCTCGGCAATGTAATCGGAGACCTTGCGCCCGGGCAGCTGCCCGCCTTCGCCGGGCTTGGCGCCCTGGGCGATCTTGATCTGGATCTGTTCGGCACTCGCAAGATATTCGGCGGTCACCCCGAAGCGCCCCGAGGCGACCTGCTTGATCTTGGACTTGAGCACGTCGCCTTCGCGCAATTCGATGTCGCGCGCGACGCGGTTCGCTCCGAGGCGCGAGCGCAGCGTCTCGCCGGCTTTCACCGTCGCGTAACGCTTGCGGTCCTCGCCGCCCTCGCCGGTGTTCGACTTCCCGCCGATGCGGTTCATCGCCACCGCGAGCGTGGTGTGCGCTTCGACCGAGATCGACCCGTGCGACATGGCGCCGGTCGAAAAACGCTTGACTATCTCGGCTGCGGGTTCGACCTCGTCGATCGGAACGGGCTTCACGCGATCGAGGCGAAATTCGAACAGACCGCGGAAGGTCATGTGACGCCGGGACTGGTCGTTGATGATCGCCGCGTATTCCTTGTATGCCTGGGACGAATTCTGCCGCGCCGAGTGCTGCAGCTTCGCGATCGCGTCGGGTGTCCACATATGCTCTTCGCCGCGCACGCGCCACGCGTACTCCCCCCCCGCATCCAGCACCGACTGCAGCACCGGATCGGCGTCATCGAACGCGGCCCTGTGTATGCGGATCGCTTCTTCGGCGACTTCGAACACGCCTATGCCCTCGATCGACGAGGTGGTGCCGGTGAAATACTTGTCGACCAGCGACTTTGCGAGGCCGACCGCCTCGAAAATCTGCGCGCCGGTGTAGGACATGTAGGTCGAGGTCCCCATCTTGGACATCACCTTCTTCAGGCCCTTGCCGATCGCCTTCACGAAATTCTTGATCGCCTTTCTGCCGTCGAGATCCGGGCCGAGGTCCCCCTTCGCCGCAAGATCGAGCAGCGTCTCGAGAGCGAGATACGGGTGCACCGCCTCGGCGCCATAGCCTCCGAGCAGGGCAAAGTGGTGCACCTCGCGCACCGAGCCCGTTTCCACCACGAGACCCGCGCTTGTGCGCAGACCCTTCACCACCAGGTGCTGATGGATCGCCGACGATGCCAGAAGCGCCGGGATGGCTACGCGTTCCCGCTCCACGAGCCGGTCGGAGATCACGATGATCGAGTAGCCCGCGCGCACCGCATCCTCGGCCTGTGCGCAAAGCGACGCGAGGCGCGCCTCGACCGCCTCCTTGCCCCACGCGAGGGGATAGGTGATGTCCAGCTCGAACGAGCGGAACTTGCCGCTGGTATAGCGCTCGATGTGCCGGATTTTCTCCATTTCGAAGAAGTCGAGGACCGGCTGCGATACCTCGAGCCGGAGAGGCGGGTTCATCTCGTCGATGCCGAGCAGGTTCGGCTTCGGCCCGATGAAGGACACCAGAGACGTCACCAGCTCCTCGCGGATCGGGTCGATCGGGGGGTTTGTGACTTGCGCGAAGAGCTGTTTGAAATAGTGGTACAGCGTCTTGTTCTTGTCCGAAAGCACAGCGAGCGGCGAGTCGTTGCCCATCGAGCCGACGGGTTCCTCGCCGTTCATCGCCATCGGGGTCATGATGAACTTGATGTCCTCCTGCGTGTAGCCGAAGGCCTGCTGGCGATCGAGCATCCGCACCGCGCTCTTGAGCGGTGGAGTCTTTTCGGTCTCGACCTCGTCGAGCTTGACGCGGATGCGCTCGATCCAATCCGCGTAGGGTTTCGCACCAGCGAGCGTGTTCTTGAGCTCTTCGTCGTCGATGATCCGGCCCTTCTCCAGATCGACCAAGAACATCCTGCCGGGCTGCAGGCGCCATTTCTTGATGATTTTCTCCTCGGGCACGGGCAGGCAGCCGCATTCCGAGCCCATGATCACGAGGTCGTCCGCAGTGACGATGTAGCGCGAGGGCCGCAGGCCGTTCCTGTCGAGCGTCGCGCCTATTTGGCGCCCGTCCGTAAACGCTATCGAAGCGGGTCCGTCCCAAGGCTCCATCATCGCGGCGTGATATTCGTAGAATGCGCGCCGTGTCGGGTCCATCAGCGTGTGGTTCTCCCAAGCCTCGGGGATCATCATCATCATCGCGTGCGCGATCGAATACCCTCCCATCACCAAGAGCTCGAGCGCGTTGTCGAACGAAGCGGAATCCGATTGCCCGTCGTAGATCAGCGGCCAGATTTTCTCGAGGTCGCGGCCGAGTACCGGACTCGAGATCGCGCCTTGGCGCGCGCGGATCCAGTTGACGTTGCCCCGCAGGGTGTTGATCTCGCCGTTGTGGCAGATCATGCGGAACGGGTGCGCCAAGTCCCAGGACGGGAAGGTGTTCGTGGAGAAACGCTGGTGCACCAGCGCGAGCGCGGATTCGACGCGCGCGTCCTGCAGGTCCTTGTAGTACTGGCCGACCTGGTGCGCGAGCAGCATGCCCTTGTAGCACGCGGTGCGCGCCGACATCGAGGGGACGTAAAATTCCTTGCCGTGCGCGAGCTTGAGCGCCTGGATCGCGTGGCCCGAGCTCTTTCTGATGATGTAGAGCTTGCGCTCCAGCGCGTCGGTGACGGTCACTCCTTTGCCTCGCCCGATGAACACTTGCCGGATCACAGGCTCGATCCGTTTCGCCGGTTCCGCGAGGTCGCTGTTGTCCACGGGAACGTCCCGCCAGCCGAGCAGGGCCTGGCCCTCGTCCTTGATCGCGCGCTCGATCTCGTACTCGCAGGCAAAGCGCGAGGCCGGGTCGCGCGGCAGAAAAACGATACCGACACCGTATTGGCCCGCAGGCGGCAGCTTCATACCCTGCTTTGCCATGACTTCGCGCAGGAACTTGTCGGGGATCTGGATGAGCAGGCCTGCCCCGTCCGAGAGCTTGGGATCCCAGCCCACTGCGCCGCGGTGGGTGAGATTGCGCAATACCGTGAGACCTTGCTCGACGATCGAATGCGATTTCTTGCCCTTGATATGGGCGACAAAACCCACGCCGCAGGCGTCATGCTCGTTGGCGGGGTGGTACAGACCCTGGGGCTCGTTGAGAATCACGCTGTTTCGAACGAATGGGGTTTGCCGGCGGCGGAAATTCCCTCATTCCGCGCTTCTCGGGCCGGGCTTTCGACTATACCTGCGTTCCCTTGCTGCCTCAAGTGCTTAGAGCGGATCCGCGGAGCAGCACTCCGAGGTACGGCTAGCGCTCACTTAGGCAGCGAGCCGTGAAAGCGTGTGATCAATGGCGCCCTCCGGTATATCGCCGCGAAGCAGGGCCGCGCCCAGCCGCTCCAGGAGAACAAAATGGACGCGGCCATCCTTGGTTTTCTTGTCGAGGCGCATCAGTTGCCGCATCCGCGCAGGCGAAATTCCCCTTACGGCTGTCGGAAGCCCCGCGCGCTCGAGCAGCGAGCGGATGCGAGCGGAGTCGGCCTGCGACAGATAGCCCAGCTGACGCGACAGGTCAGCCGCCATGACCATCCCGGCCGCGACGGCCTCGCCGTGGAGCCAAGCACCGTAGCCGAGGCCCGTCTCGATGGCGTGGCCGAACGTGTGACCGAAGTTGAGCAGCGCGCGCAAGCCGCGCTCGCGCTCGTCCTCGCCGACGATTTCGGCTTTGATCGCAATCGAGCGCACCACCGCATGTTCCAGAGCCTCCGGATCGCGCGCCAACAGGCGA
>Ga0209807_1000019_pt1 | contig 68319 bp, 62 predicted proteins | sample GraSoiAngelo_154_FD_186168 | JGI IMG/M metagenome (GOLD analysis project Ga0209807, IMG submission 186168) | Grasslands soil microbial communities from the Angelo Coastal Reserve, California, USA - 14_1009_13_20cm (SPAdes) (version 2) | ecosystem: Environmental > Terrestrial > Soil > Grasslands ... | reverse complement strand
AGAACTGATCGCCGCCATCGGACTCGAGCCCCGACACGCTCACTCCGGGCGGCATGTCGAGCCTCTCCAGGACCTCTCCGGTTCGAGGATCGACTCGCCTCAAATCGCTCTCGTCACCTTCCCAGGTGCCGTGCCAGAGCTCGCCGTCGATCCAGGTGACCCCGGTGACGAAGCGGTTGGACTCGATGGTGCGAAGAATCGCCCCTGTCTGGGGATCGATCTGATGGATCTTGCGGCCCCGATACTGCCCCACCCAGAGCGTGCCTTCGGCCCACGCGAGCCCCGAGTCACCGCCGCCGCCGGGCGCCGGGATCGTGGCGAGCACACGGCCGGTCTTCGGATCGATCTTCTGGATGCGGTCCTCGGCGAGCTGAAACAGGTGCTGGCCGTCGAAGGCCGTTCCTGCATGCGCGGCGACATCGATCGAGCGCAGCGTCTTCCCGCTCGCAGGATCGAAGGCGTTCAGCTTGTCTCCGGCAGCGAACCAGACACTCTGACCGTCATACGTGACTCCATGCACCTGCTCGGCACCCGGAAAGGGGCCGTACTCTCGGATGATTTCGGCTTTTGATCGGCGCATGCGTGCATCCTAATCAATTAGCAGAGGAGCCGGGAGTAACAACGTCGTCGGGAATCCCGGCACGGGGGTCGTCCAACGACGAGCTCGCCCGCGACCAAACGACTGCACCTTGCCTGCTGCCGCAAGCGAGTCGAGCGCGCGCTGCACAGTGCGCTGGCTGGCTCCAAGCGCAAGCGCCAGGGCCGAGCTCGACCACGACTCACCGTCGGCGAGGAAGGCGAGCACCGCCGCATGCTCCTCTTCGACGGGCGGCGCCAGCACGACGACCTCGCGTGCGCGGCGCGGCACCAGCGCAAACCCTCGCTTAGTCGCGCTCACGCCGGCCAGCGTCCGCAGCACCGCGCGAAGCCGCCCGACTTCGACTCGCAACCGCGCGCGATGCGATTCATCGGCGAGCTTAGCCCGGAATGCGCGCGCGACGAGCGTGCCCCTCGGCACGTCTCCGCGCCACGCTTCGCCCAGCGCGCGTGCGAGCGCGAACAACACCGGACGCCTTGCGAGCGAGACCACCGTGCGTGCGTCACGCACGACATGACGGCACGCGTCTACGACGAGCGCCCTCGAGGCCAGTAACGCTTCAACCTCCTCGAGCAGGAGGAGTCGCTCCTCGCCACGCGCAATCAGGCGCGCCACGGGCGTGCTCAGGACGAGGGATGCGCTCTCGACCTCCGCCGTCAGCGCAGGGATACCTGCGTGGCGCGCGGCGCGCTCCGCCCGGGCGAGCGCAGCGCGCGCCGTCTTCGTCCGCAGGCGTCGCATCGCGATCCCCGCAACGACCAGCTCGTGGGCGGCTCTCGACGCGGGCGGGAAGGGCGCGGGGTCGAGCCCGGCGAGCGTACGCTCGGCCTCGTCGAGGCGCCCGATCAGGAGCAGGCGCCTGACCTCGAGATACCGAGCATGCGCGGCGTTCACCCGGTCGCCGTGCTCTTCGAGCGTCGCCCGCGCTGCGTCGAGCGCCTTCGCAGGCCAGCCCAGGTCGCGCGAGACGAGCGCGATCTCGGCCTCGGCGACGACACACCTCGCGCGGGCCACGGCCTCTTTCGGGCCGAAGGCGCGCGCCGCGCTTCGCACGAGAGCCTTCGCTCGAACGAGATCGCCGAGCTGCGCCATCGCGATGCCTCGAAGCGCGAGCGCAGGCGCGTCGTCGCGCAAGGCGACCCGGTTCAGTGCGCCGAAGGGATCACCCGCCGCGAGCGCACGCGCCGCGGCCGTGATCAGCGAGTCCATCGGAATCCCGTCACACTTGTAACTCCCATCGTTCGCTGCCCGGCGCTTAATCTATCCCATGACTCACAACCAGGAGAGAAGCGCCATGACGAAGCACATGACCGGGACACGCAAGGAGTGGCTGGCAGCGCGGGTCGAGCTGCTCAAGGCCGAGAAGGAGCTCACGCGACGCAGCGACGAGCTGGCGCGGCGGCGGCAGGAGCTGCCGTGGGTTCGCATCGACAAGAAGTACCGATTCGAGACCGACCAAGGGAGCGCCTCGCTGGCAGAGCTCTTCCGCGGGCGCTCGCAGCTCCTCGTCTATCACTTCATGTTCGGGCCCGACTACAAGGCGGGGTGTGCAACCTGCTCGACGATCGCCGACGGGTTCGACGGCTTCGGCGTCCACCTTGCCAACCACGACGTCACACTTTCGGCGGTGTCGCGGGCGCCGCTCGCGAAGCTGCAGGCGTACAAGCGGCGGATGGAGTGGACGTTTCCCTGGGCGTCCTCGTCCGGCAGCGACTTCAACCACGACTTCAACGTCTCGTTCACCGAGGAGCAACAGCGCGAGGGGACCATCGAATACAACTACGAGCGCGGCGGCCACGCGATGGACGCGACGGCGGTCCCGCAGCCAGTTTCCAGGAACGCGGAAATGGCCGGAACCGACGTGGCCACGTACACGCGCGAGAGGCCGGGCATGAGCGCGTTCGTGCTCGAGGACGGCGTCGTCTACCACAGCTATTCCACCTATGCGCGTGGACTGGACGGCCTCTGGGGCATGTACCAGTGGCTAGACCGCGCCCCCAAGGGGCGCAACGAGACCGGCGTCTGGTGGCGCCGCCACGACGAGTACGACAAGGGCTGAGCGGAGATGCCGATGCCCGGACAGACGTGGCTCGGCGCCGCGGCGTCGTTCCTCGGCATGTGGGTCGTGATGATGGTAGCGATGATGCTGCCATCCTTGGTGCCAATGCTGTGGCGCTACCGCCAGGCCGTCGGCAGGCCAGGCGAGACGCGGCTCGGTCGGCTAACGGTGCTCGTGGGTGTGGGTTACTTCTTCGTCTGGACCGTGTTCGGAATGGCCGCCTTTCCGCTGGGCGTCGCGCTGGCGGCGGTCGAGATGCAGCAGCCGGCGCTGGCGCGCGCCGTACCGATCGCGGTCGGTGTGGTCGTCCTGATCGCCGGCTGCCTCCAGTTCACCGCGTGGAAGGCGCGTCACCTCGCCTACTGCCGGGAGGCACCGGGGCGCGGCCGTACTCTGCCGGCCGACGCCGGCACGGCCTGGCGACACGGCTTGCGCCTCGGCCTCCACTGCAGCCGCTGCTGTGCCGGTCTGATGGCGATCCTCCTGGTCATCGGGGTCATGGACCTTCGCGCGATGGCTGTCGTGGCGGCAGCCATCACCGTCGAGCGTCTCGCACCGGCCGGCGAGCGCGTCGCGCGAGCCACCGGGGCCGTCGCCGTCGGGGCAGGGTTGTTTCTGATCGCGCGCGCAGCCGGGCTCGCATGACGGCTATCTCACCAGCCCGAAGCTGCGCGGCAGCCACCAGTAGATCTCGGGCCAGTACGTGACTCCCAGCAGCACCACCAGCATGCAGGCGAGCAGCGGCAGCAGCGGCGGGATCAGCTTTTCCATCGAAATCCTGCCCACCTTGCAGGCGACGAACAACGCGGTGCCGACCGGCGGCGTGGTCAGGCCGAAGGAGAGATTGATGACCATGATCAGCCCCAGATGAACCAGGTCGATGCCGAATTTCTGCGCCAGCGGAATCAGGATCGGCACCAGCATGATGAGGGCCGGGGTCATGTCGACGAACATGCCGACCACCAGCAGGAACAGGTTCAGGATCAGCAGGAACGCCCACTTGTCCGGGATCAGGTTGAAGAAGTTGTCCGCCAGCATGCGGGGCAGATTCTCGTAGGTGAGGATCCACGAGAACACCGAACAGGTGGCGATCAGGAGCATCACCACGGCGTTTGTCAGGCAGCATTGCCAGATGATCTCGGGGAGGTCCCGCCACTTGATTTCCTGGTACACGAAGACGGTGAGAAGCATCGCGTAGACGCAGGCCGCCGCACCGGCCTCGGTCGCGGTGAACACGCCCGCGAGGATCCCGCCAAGGATGATCACCATGGTGAACGCGCCGGCCATGCCGTCGAATACGCGCCGGACCTTTTCGCGCTGCGAGAGTTGCGGCAGGACCTTGCGGTGGTACAGCCTGCCGTGGACGAAGCTCGCGGCCATCAGCGAGATGCCGATCAGTACGCCGGGAATGACGCCGGCGAGGAACAGCGCGGCGATCGAGACGCTGCCCGCGATATGCGCGAAAATAATCATGCCGATCGAGGGCGGAATGATCGGCCCCATCGTCGCGGCAGTCAGCACGATGGCCGTGGCGAAGCGCCGGCTGTAGCCATCCTTGACCATTCCCGGAATCATCATGCTGCCGATCGATGAGACTTCGGCGACCGCCGACCCGGTCACGCCGCCAAAAAACATCGAGGCGACGACGACGATCTGCGCCAGGCTTCCGGGCAGCCAGCCGACCAGCACCTCGGCCATGCGTACCAGCCGTATCGCGACGCCGCCGCGCGCCATCAGCGTGCCGGCGAAGACGAAGAAAATCACCGCCAGCAGCGGAAACGTGTTCAGCGACGTCAGCATGCGCTGCACGATCGTGGCGTTGTCCACGCCTGGCAGCAGCAGCGTCGCCACCACCGAGGCGATGCCGACCGAGAACGAGATCGGCACGCCGAGCGTCATCAGGGCGACGAAGACCAGGCCCAGGATGATCAGGGTCACAGCTCAGCCGAGCCTCAATCCACAGACTGCCCGATCTGCGATTCATGCCGCCCGCGCAGCGCATCGACGATGTTCTTGAGCGCGAACAGCAGGAGCAGGGCGCCCGAGATCGGCATCGCGACGTAGTACCAGTAATTCGTATATGGAATCGTCTCCATCATGTCGGGTCCGAAATCTTTCACGAACACGATGCCGTAGCGGAAGACGATCCACCCGAAGCCGAGGATCAGGACGCCGATCGCCGCACCCAGCCAGCGGCGGACCGGCGCGGGCAGCGCGTTGAACAGGACGTCGAAGCCGACATGCTCGTGCCGCGCCACGCACGCGGCGGCGCCCAGGAACGAAATCCAGATCAGCAGGTAGCGCGGCACTTCCTCGGTCCAGGTCAGCGAGCGGCCGAACACGTAGCGGCCGATCACCGCCAGCACGACGATGAGGAAGAGCGCGGTGGCCTGAGCGATGCACACCGCCCGGACGCCGGCCAGTGTCCGGGCGACCGCCCGGTCAAGCAGCTTCAGCAAATGTTCAGAATTTCTTGCCGGAGTCGAGGATGAAGTTCACCGTCTTTTCCACGTCGAGGCGCTTGGCCTCGGCGAGCACCAGCGGCTTGACCGCGTCCATGAAGGGCTGCTTATTCGGCTCGATGATCTGCGTGAACTTGGACTTCAGCTCGGCCAGGTCCTTGTTCTCCGAGATCTTCCAGGCGCCGCGCATGTAAGCCTGGGTCAGCGCGCCGGCCTGCATCACCGCCGCCTTCTGCTGGGCGTTGAGGGAATCGTAGAACTTCGTCGACACCACCAGCAGATCGGGAATGCGCATGTGCTCGTCCAGCGTGTAGTACTTGGACACCTCGTAGAATTTCTTCGCCACCACCGACGGGTGGTTGTTTTCGGCGCCGTCCACCACGCCGGTCTGCAGCGCCGTATAGAGCTCGGCCCAGGCCACCGGTACGCCGGTGGCCCCCAGCGCTTCCATCGTCTTGACCATCACCGGCGAGGCCATCACGCGGATCTTCTGGCCTTTCATGTCCGCGGGCGTCCGGACCGCTTTCTGAGTGAACAGATTGCGCGAACCCGAGTCGATATAGGCGATTTTCTTGATCCCCTTGGCCTCGAGCGGCTTGACGAAGTTCTCAGCTTCGGGCTGCGCCAGGTACCACCAGAAATGCGCCTCGTTCTTGAAGATGAACGGCAGCGACAGCATGTCCATCGCGGGAACGACCTGGTTCAGGTTCGAGGCCGACACCACGGTGAAGCCGATCGTGCCGTTGCGCACGCTCTGCACGTTCGCGACCGCGTCGCCGAGCTGGGTATTGTGGTAGTTCTCGACCTTGATCGCGCCGTTGGTCAGAATGGAGACCTGCTCGGCAAAAAACTTTTCCGCGTAGCTCGATGGATGCTCGAGCGGTTGGATCCCCGACAACTTGGTGACGATCTGCGCGCCCGCAGATCCGGCGGAAAGCGCGGCGGCAAGAACTGCCGGAATGAATAGTTTCCTCATGGGCGATCTCCTTAAGCTGATCGATGTTATACCGAAAACCGTCTGGATAAAGCTCGCGAACCTCGCTGGGCACTTCACCCAGCTTCATCTTTGTGCTGATGGGCTCGCAGCGCACCGGGTATTCGATGTTTTCCGAGACCGCCCCGCTCCAACCAGCTGCGCGTTTGCGCGGCGGCTCGCTCGATCAACTCGCCGGCATGCGAGAAGTCGTACGGTGACACCGCCAGCGGACACAGCGGCGGCACGGTAATAATCTCGACCTGTCCGCTGTAGCGCTCGAGGTCCGTCACCAGCTGATGCGCGATCAGGAGGTTAACCGCGTGCAGCGCATTGGCGATCGCCCCGCGCGGAGGACTCTCCAGTGAGCAGGCAAAGCCGGTCGGCAGTACGATCAGGCGGCTTGCGCCGAGATCCATCGCGATGCGGATCGGTGTGTTGCTCGCCACGGCCCCGTCCATCAGATAGCGCTCTCCGATGCGCATCGGGGGAAACGCAGCTGGTATCGCGCAGCTCGCGAGCACCGCATCCACCACGGGCCCGGCCGAGAGCCGTACCGCGTACCCGCCGAGCAGATCGGTCGCAACCACGTGCAGCGGAACGCTGGCGCGCTCCAGCTCCTGGCAAGGCAGATTCTCTTCGAGCAGCCGCCGCAGGGCGCTCGGATCCACCACGAAATCACGGCGCGTAATTAACCCGATCACGCTGCGCCAAGTAAGCGGAAATACTTCGCGCCGCCGCAGTCCACGCCAGATTGCTTCCAGCCGTGCCACGCCATCTGGCGTGGGGGCGCCGGCAAGATAAGCCCCGTTGATCGCGCCCACCGACGAGCCCACCACCAAGTCCGGCGCGATCCGGTGCGCCAGCAGCTCGCGCAGCATTCCCACCTGCACCGCGCCGTAGCTGCCACCGCCTGCAAGAACGAAAGCAGTGCTGGGAACAGCACGCTCAGTAACCGTAAAACCTCAGCCCAGATTCTTCCTGAAGAAGGCGATCGTCCGCTCCCACGCCAGCTTTGCGGCCGTCTCGTTGTAGCGCGGCGTCGAGTTGTTGTGAAAGCCGTGCTGCGTGCCCGGATATCTGTACATCTGGTGCGGGACGCCGGCCGCTCTCAACGCGGCCTCGAAGGCCGGCCACATCGCGTTGATCCGCTCGTCCGTCTCCGCGTAGTGGATCAGCAGCGGGGCCCTGATCCTCGGAACGTCGGCCGCTTCGGCGGCGGCGCCGTAAAACGGCACGCCCGCGTGCATCTCGGCCCCCAGCGCGGCGGCCAGGAAATTCGTCGTGCCGCCGCCCCAGCAGAAGCCGGTCACGCCGAGCTTGCCGCTCGATGATTTGTGCGACTTGAGAAAGCGCGCGCTGTTCAGCATGTCCGTGCGCAATTTGCCCTGGTCGAGACCGGCCTGCAGCGTGCGGCCGTCATCGTCGTTGCCGGGGTAGCCGCCGACCGGCGACAGGCCGTCGGGGGCGAGGGCGAGAAACCCTTCGACCGCGGCGCGGCGCGCTACGTCCTCGATATAAGGATTGAGCCCGCGGTTCTCGTGGATCACCAGCACCGAGGGAAACGGGCCCTGGCCTGCGGGCCGCGCCAGGTAGCCGCGCATGCTGCCCGAGCTGCCGCCGGGCGACGGGTAATTCACGTACTGCGCTTTCATCCGCTCATCGGTGAAGGAAATGGTCTGCGCCTGCGCGTAACGCGGCAGGAGCGCCTGCGCCATCGCCAGCGCCGAAACCCCGGAGACGGTGAGCGCGCCGGCCCGCGCCAGGAATTCGCGCCGGTCGATGCGGCCGTGGCAATACTCGTCGTAGAGCTCGAATACGCGCCGGTCGATTTCCATCCTGGCCGCGCCGTCCTGTCTATGCGGAGCGGGTGCGCCCCAGCTCGTAGAGCGTTCCCGCGGTGCGGTCGTCGCGCGGCGCTTGCTGGTCGTCCACCCAGTCGATGATAGGCATGAACTGCTTGCGCTCGGCGACCGACGCCGGGAAGTCCATCTCGAAAATTCCAACCCCGGTTTCCGCGGCGTGGACGTACACGTCGGAATCGATGAGGCGCGCCAGCAGCTTCATGTTGAGCGCGTTGAGAAACCGCTCCAGCGGCGGGTAGACGGGCATTGACCTGCGGACCCGGTTCGCGACCACTGCCAGCCGGATGTTCCGCTCCCGGATGCGGCCCTTGAGAAGCAGGTCCTTGATGAAGTTCGCCGTGGCGTGGATGTCCAGGGACGAGGGCACCACCGGGATGATGACGCAGTGGGCTCTGCCGAGCATCTCCTGCAGGAGCAGGCCCGAGGCGCCGGCCGGCGTATCGATCACCAGTTGCCGGGTCTCCGGGGGCACATACATCTCGAAGCTGCGCAGGCGGTCGGGCTTCGGCGGCGCGGCGTTGGCGCCGTGAATCTTCGCTGCCCCGGGTGCGCGCGAGCGCAGCCAGTGCAGGCTCGACCCTTGCGGGTCGTAATCCATGAGGGTGGTTGCAGTGTTGCTAGCGGCGAAGTGGCTCGCCAGATTGATCGCGACGGTGGTCTTTCCCGCACCACCCTTCGGATTGATCACCAGCGTGGTGTTCATCCTCATCAGAGGGGATCCACACCCCTTTTATTGTCGCTACGCTGGTCATCATGCTACCTGACCGAGCGAAATGCAAGCGCGCGCAGGCGCTGTCGTGCGCGCACGACCGCCTAGGATCAATGGGAGCTCGTTTACCATAAGCGCTTCGTACTAGCTGTGAGTGAAGGGAAAACGATGACGCGCGGACTTGGCGATGCATGGTTGAGCGCGGCAGCAGCGGCGCTGCTCGCGACCGCGCCGGCGACGACGGCGCACGCGCAGGAGTACCCGTCCAAGCCGGTGGTCATCGTCGTGCCTGCCGCCGCCGGCGGGCCGACCGATACGCTCGCGCGCAACCTCGGGGTGGCGATGGGAAGCGCGCTGGGGCAGCAGATGATCATCGACAACTCCGGCGGCGCCGGCGGCATCATCGGCATCAACAAGGCCGCGAAGTCGCGGCCCGACGGCTACACGGTGCTGCTGTACCACATCGGCATGTCGACCGCGCCTGCGCTGTATCGCAAGCTGCCGTACGACACGGTCAATGACTTCGAGTACATCGGCCAGGTGGCCGACGTGCCGATGACGCTGGTCGCGAAGAAGGAAATGTCGCCGAACAGCTTCGGCGAGTTTCTTGCCTACGCCAAGGCCAACCAGAGCACGCTCACTTACGCGAACGCCGGCATCGGCTCGGCCTCTTACCTGTGCGGGCTGCTGTTCATGAGCACGATCCAGGCCGACTTCACTACGGTGCCCTACAAGGGCACTGGTCCGGCGATGACCGACCTGGTCGGCGGCCGGGTCGACTTCATGTGCGATCAGACCACCAATACCACGCCGCAGATCAAGGCCGGGACGATCAAGGTCTACGGCGTGACCTCGAAGATGCGCGTGCCCTCGCTGCCTGACGTTCCCACGCTCGAGGAGGAAGGCTTGAAGGGCTTCGCGCTGGTGGTCTGGAATGGGCTGTTTGCGCCGAGAGGAACGCCCAAGGCGGCGCTGGACAGGCTCATCGGCGCGCTGCAGACGGCGGTAACGGATACCGCGTTCAAGACGCGGCTGGCCGATCTGGGCGCCGAGCCGGTCGCGCCAGGCAAGGCGACCCCGGAATCGCTGCGTATCCTCCTTAAATCCGAGATCGACAAGTGGGGGCCGATCATCAGGAAAACAGGCGTGTACGCAGACTGATCCCGAGTTCGAAAGGGGCGAGAAGGAGGCGCCGGAGTCGCTTTGGCATCATCGCCTGCGTGGCGGGCATCCTGGCGCTGTGGTTCGCGGCCAACTGGGGCTACCAGGTCATCCGCAAGCCGGCCGAGCTGTTCTTCCCGGTGAGCGGCGCGCTCGCCAAGACGCCGCCCGAGACATGGCGGCAGTACGAGCCGATCTTCCGCGGCCACTCCACGGCCGTCATGACGCCCGCGTTTCTCGCCGCGCTCGCCCAGGTCGAAGGCGCCGGCAATCCGGTGGCCCGCACGTCCTGGCGCTGGCAGCTGAGCTGGAATCCGTTCGAGCTGTACCGCCCGGCATCGAGCGCAGTCGGCATGTACCAGATTACCGATGGAACGTTCCGCGAAGCGCAGCGCTATTGCATCCATGAGCATGCCGTGGTCGAGAGGGGACCGTGGTACGCGATGAGATCTTGCTGGCTCAACAGCCTGTACACGCGCGTCGTGCCCAGCCACGCGGTCGAGCTGACCTCTGCGCTTCTGGATCGCCGCGTCGCCGGCACGCTCGGCTCCCAGCGAATCGCCAGCGCCACGCTTCAGCAGAAGCAAGACTTGGCTGCGGTCATCCACCTGTGTGGCGCGGCAGCGGGCGACGCCTACGCCAAGCGTGGCTTCCAGCCGAGCACCGGCCAGCGCTGCGGCGAGCACGACCTCCGCGGCTACCTCGCGCAGGTCAACGCGATGAATCGCGTCTTCGCGGCGCTCGCCGCCGGCGGCTGACGGCAGGCTTGCCGCGAGGCGCGCCGCAATTTCCACATCCGCAGTGGGTGTGGTCGCGCAATATTCGTCGATTCTTGCAGTTAGCGGCGGTCTTTAACGAGTTAACTCACGGTCAGCCAACACTCGCTCGAATCCAACTGGACTACCAGATAACGCTACAGTAAATTGGAGACGGGGAGCGTATGGTCGAGCATGGGGACCGGCTGCACGGGAGAGGGCTGAAACCAGGAACAATGGGTCAAGGCCTTGGATATGCCGGCCCCTGATAACGGGACGCGCCGCCACATCGACGTGCCGGGGGCCGACTGGTACTGGGAGCAGGACGACCAGTTGCGGCTCACGTACCTGTCGAGCCGCACCAGCGAGAAAACGGCCCTCGATCTGGCGCTCGACCTGTCGCCCTATCTCGGGCACAAGCGCTGCGATCAGCAGGCGCTGAACCTCGCCCCGGAGGATTGGGACCGGCACCGCGGCCAGCTCGAGCGGCGCGAGCCGTTCCGGGATTTCGAGCTTCAAGTGGCCGCCGACGACGGCCGCACGCTCTGGCTGTCGCTCAGTGGCGAGCCGGTCTTCGATGCAGGCGGCGCGTTCCGCGGCTACCTTGGCGCCGGGCGCCATATCACCGCGCAAAAGCGCGCCCAGCAGCTGCTCCTGCTCGAGAACGCGGTGATGTCCTGCCTCGCCGGCACTGGCGGCATTCCCTTCGCGCTCAAGGGTGCGCTGCGCGCGATCTGCGAAGGCGAGGGCTGGGATTGCGCCGAGCTGTGGAAGGTGGAAGAAACCGGCGGCGCGCTGCGCCTTCACCAGCACTGGAGCACGCTGGACGCCCAGGGTGCCGCGGCCGTGGTCGAAGCTGCGGGCAAGAGCGGAATCAAGCGGGGCGAGGGGATGGTGGGCTCCGTGTGGCAGTCGGGAAAACCGCTGTGGATCCGCGACTATCTGCAGCAGGCCGGGGCCGAGCGCGTAGGCGACGAGCTGTTCGAGAAGATGGGCCTGCGCGCCGCGCTGCTGGTCCCGCTGCGCGCGGGCCCGGAAATCGTCGGCGTGCTGCGCTTCGGCAGCCGCGCGATGCGTGCGCCCGACGAGCGCCTGTCGGACCGGCTGAGCGCGCTCGGCGGCCGCATCGGCAGATTCGTGCAGCAGGCGGCGGCGGAGCAGGCAAACAGCGAGCGCGCCGCGCGCTCGCGTCGCCTCGCCGACTTGTCCTCGGACTGGTACTGGGAAACCGACGCCGGCCACTGCTTTACCCGCCTCGAAGGCCGGTACGTCGCGGGCGGCGACCAGGATCTGCAGCGGCGCCTGATCGGCCTGCGCCGCTGGGAGAGCGGCCTCGAAATCGAGGGCGGATGGGACGCGCATCGCGCGCTGCTTGACGCCCGCCGGCCCTTCTACGACGCGCTCATGTGGCGCCCGACGACGAAGGGGAGCGTGCGCTACCTCAGCGTCAGCGGCGAGCCGGTGTTCGGCGCCGACGGCGGCTTTCTCGGCTATCACGGCGTCGGCCGCGACGTGAGCGCACAGAAGCGGGCCGAGCAGATGCTCACGCTGGAGCACGAGGTAGCGCGCTCGCTTTCCGCGGCCGAGAACGCGGAGAGCGGCTTGCAATCCGCGGTGCGCGTGGTGTGCGAATCGGAAAACTGGGATTCCGGCCGGTATTACCGTCTGGAGGAGGCGAGCGGCGCGCTGCGTTTCCAGCACGGCTGGTGCGTCAACGAGCCGGCGGTGGACCGCTTCCTGGAGCGCTCGCGCGTGGTGTGGCAGTTCGGTGCGGCCTGGTCGGGCGACCTCCAGCGCGACATCCGCGCGTCGACGAAGTCCGTGGCCGAAGGCGCCGGCACGCGCGGCGTGCTGACCTTCGCCGTGACGTCGGAAGGCAAGAGCATCGGCGTGCTCGCTTTCTCGGGCGAGTCGGTGCGCGAGCCCGACCAGAGGCTGCTGCAGGCGGCGCGGGTCATCGGCAGCCACGTCGGCCAGTTCCTGCAGCGCAAGCAGATCGAGCAGTCGCTGCGCGAGAGCGAAGCGCGCTTCCGCAGCCTGACCGAGATGTCGTCCGACTTCTACTGGGAGACCGATCCGCAGCACCGGGTGACGAACATTTCGGCCGGCGCGAACTATTCCGCCGCGACCATAGCGCTCGGCGTCGTCGGCAAGACGCTGTGGGAGATCCCGGCGCTGACTCCCGACGCGGCCCAATGGGCGGAACACCAGGCAAGCATGGACAGCCACGTTGCGTTCCGCGACTTCGAGTTCTCGCGCGCCATGCCCGACGGAGTCACGCGGCATTTCTCGCTGACCGGCGAGCCGCGGCTCGCTGCCGACGGGACGTTCCTCGGGTACCGCGGCGTGGGCCGCGACATCACCGAGACCGCGCTCATGCGCGAGCGGATCGAGGCGCTCGCCTACAGCGATCCGCTCACCGGGCTTGCCAACCGCACCAGCCTGACCCCGGCGCTCGAGCAAGCCGTCGAGCGGGCGCGGCGCCACGGCGCGAGGCTGGCCGGCGCGTTCATCGATCTGGACGGCTTCAAGCAGATCAATGACACGTACGGCCATGACGCCGGCGACCAGTTCCTCGTGGAAATGGCGCGGCGGCTTCGCGCCAAGCTGCGGGCGACCGACCTGGTGGCGCGCCTCGGCGGCGACGAGTTCTTCGTGGTCCTCGAGGAAGTCACGGACGCCGCTGCCGTGGAGGGCATCAACCGCAAGCTGCTCGATGACGCATTGCGGCCCTACGCGCTGCCTGGGGGCGCTGAAACGCAGGTGTCCGCGAGCATCGGGATCAGCCTGTTTCCCGACGACGCCGCGGACGCGGCCACCCTCATGAAGCACGCCGACGCGGCGATGTACGCGGCCAAGGAGGCCGGCAAGAATCGCTACTGCTTTTTCTCTTCGCTGAACAGCGTGCCGCCTTCCCGGGACAACAACGCCTTGTCAGCGTAATGTAATAAGGCCGGAGATTCACCGGCCATACTGCAGCAGTAAGGCCGGAGACAGGAGGCGCCATGAATGCCAGCAAGCGGGCGGTTGTCGTCGGAGGCTCTGCGCTGTTAGTGGCGATTGCGGCATACGCCGCGACCGGGGGCGGCAGCCCGCAGGACAAGGTGGTGTACCACTTCAGCGACGGCGTTGCGCAGGCATCGAATGGCCTGCGCAACATCAACAACCACCTCGAGGTCAATCCAACGGCGAAGATCATCGTCGTGACGCACGCGCGCGGCGTCGATTTCCTGATGAAGGGCGCCAAGGACACGAATGGCAACAAGTACGAGGACCTCGTCGAGCAGCTCGCTCTGCGCGGGGTGCAATTCGACGTATGCGAGATCACCTTGCGCAATCGCAGGCTGGACCGGCAGCAGTTCATTGCAGACGTGACTTACGTTCCCTCCGGGGTGGCGGAGATCACGCGCCTGCAGCAGCGCGAAGGATTCGCCTACCTCAAGCCCTGAGCGGGCCCTGCCCGGCGCGTCGCGAGGACCACGCCCGCCAGGATGGTCGCGAATCCGGCGGCGTGGTACGCGTGGAACGCCTCGCCCAGCAGCAGCATCGCCAGCAGCGTGCCGAAGGCGGGCAGAAGATGCAGCGTGAACCCGGCCGCATTCGCCCCGACGACGGCGACGCCGCGGTTCCAGCAGATGAAGGCAGCCACCGAGGCGGCGAGACCGATGTAGAGCACGCCGGCGGCCTCGCGCGCGCTCGGCCAGCGCGGCGGCGCATGCAGCGCTTCGAGCGCGAACGCGGGGGCGAGCAGCGCCAGGCCGGCGACCGAGATCACGAAAAGCAGGCTGACGCCGTTCAAGTCCGGCGGGCGGCGCTTGAGCAGCACCGAGTACAGTCCCCAGACCGGCATGGCCAGCACGATCCACGCGTCGCCGGCATGCAATTCGAGCTGCAGCAGCTTGCCGGGCGCGCCGTGCGAGACGATCAGGAGGATGCCGACAGACGAGACCAGCATGCCGGCGAGCTGCCGGCGCGTCGGCGTCTCGCGCTCGAGCATCCAGGAGCACAGCAGCATGAACAGCGGGGCGGAAGAGTTGAGCAGCACGGCGTTGATCGCGGTGGTGGTCTTGAGTCCGAGATAGACCAGGGTCTGGAATACGGCCACGCCGGCGAGCGCGAGCAGCGCCAGCAGGCCGGCGTGGCGCCGCAGCGTCACGCGCGCTCGTGCAAGCTCGGGCAAGGCAAAAGGCGCAAGCACCAGCGCCGCGATCAGCCAGCGCCAGAAATTGAGCGCCACCGGCTCGAACGCGTCGCGCAGCGCGCGTCCAATGATCCAGTTCCCCGCCCAAAGCAGGTTTGCCAGCGCGAGCAGCGAAAATGCAGACGCGCGCGCGGACCTCAGAGCTCGACCGCCCCCCACTTCGCCGCGAGCTGCTCGGCGCCGCGCAGCGACAGGGCAAAGATCGTGTTGGTCGGATTCGACGCTCCGGCCGTGGGGAAGATGCCCGGCCCGGCAAGATAGAGGTTCGGCAGCTCGTGGCTCTGCCCGTAGCTGTTGACCACCGAGTTGCCGGCGTCGGTGCCCATGATGGTGCCACCCATGAGGTGGATGGTCGGCATGTTGCCGCGCGCCGACCACGCTTCCCTGGCGCCGGTGGCCTTGGCGACGCGAAGGCCTTCCTCGAAGTTGGCGTTCCACAGCCCGACCGCATCCTGGTCGAAGCTGTGGTGGAGCCTGCCGAACGGCATGCCGAATTCGTCCTTGTCGGCGGCGAGCTCGATGCGGTTGTCGAGGTTCGGCAATTCCTCGCCGAACGCGCCGATGCGGGTGAGCCCGCGCGCGGCGCGCTTCATGAACGCGTGCAGTTCGGCACCGAAGAGGTCCAGCCGAGCGTTGGCGAACCCGCCGAGATCGCTCGTCTTGAGCGCGCTGCCCGCGACGATGAACGAGCTGCCGAAGACCCCCGGGTGGGCCGTCTTGCCGTAGCGGTCGTAGGACATGAATTGCGCGCCGGTGGTGCCCAGGTGGTTCTGCACATCCTCGTCGAACAGTGCCCAGGTTCCCGAGCTGTAGTGGCACATCATGTATTTTCCGACCAGGCCGCTCGCGTTGGCGAGCCCCCTCGGGTGCCGGTCGGTCGCCGAGTTAAGCAGGAGGCGCGGGTTCTGCGCGGACCAGGCCGCCAGCACGACCACGCTCGCCTCCTGCACCTGGCGCTCCTTCTTCGCGTCGTAGTACTCGAGGCCGCGAACGCGAGTGCCCTGGCGGTTGGTCAGCACGCGCGTGACGGTCGAGCGCGCCCGGACTTCGGCGCCCGCCCTGCGCGCCTCGGCGAGGTAGGTGATCAGCGGATTGCTGAGCGCGCCGGTCGGACAGCCGATATGGCACCAGCCGTCGTAGATGCAGGCCGGCCGGCCCTTGTAGTCGGTCGAGTTCATCCCGACCGCCGCCGGCACCATGCGGATGCCGAGCGCTTCGAAGCCCTTCAGCCAGACCTCGCCATTGCGAAAGGTCTTCATCGGCGGCATCGGATAGGGCTCGCCCGCCGGCCGCCAGATCTCCTCGGCCTTGGCGTTGCCGGAGACGCCGATGTCGCGCGCGACCTTGTCGTAATAGGGCGCGACGTCCTGGTAGGAGATCGGCCAGTCGAGCGCGCGGTTATGCTCGCTGCGGATCTTGAAGTCGTTCGGAAGGAGGCGCGGCAGGTTCGCGAAGTAGTGAAGCGCGGCGCCGCCGACGCCCCAGCCCGACTGGTAGCCGTAGCCGAAAGGATTCTTCCCTGCGAGCAGAAACGGTGCGCCTGCCGCCTTGATCCGTCGCCCCCAGAAGTCCGAGCTGATGAGATCGGAGAGCTGCCAATCCGGCCCCGTCTCCAGGACCACCACCTTCTTGCCGGCCTTTGCCAGCACCGCGGCAAACACCGAGCCCGAGGCGCCCGCGCCGACGATGGCGACGTCTACTTTCTCGTGCATGGCCATGTCACCACCTCTTCAGGGGCGCGATGTGCGGCATGTAGGGAATGCCGAGCGCCGCGTAGCCATCGAGCGTGCCATACACTACGTCGACGGCGTCGCTCCGCAGCACGAAGTACACGAATGCGCCGGCCGGACCCTGCCAGCCTTCGATCCTGTTCTGGCGCATCAGGTTGACGAAGTCGCGCTGCTCGTTGCCTGCAAGCCGCGCGAACCGGCGCCCGCCCTGCGCCAGACTCGAGCGCTCGACGGCGCCCAGGGCAGCCCGGTAGAAATCGGCAAAAGGCGGGCGGACGTTGAGGATGCGCGCCTCCAGCAGCGCTTCTTCCGGAGGAACGGAGATCTGCGAATCGATGAATTGGGCGATGCCCGCTGCGCGCGCGCCGGGAACCAGAGTCTCGCCCAGTGCCTCGAGGGTTTCGACCTCGTCGGGCTTGAGCAGGCGGAGCGTTGCGCCCTGGGCGCGGGCTGCGCGCGGAGTCAGCAGCACGTCGACGCCGCCGATCGTGAACGCGAGCGCGCCGATTGCCGCGCCGCGCATGAACTCCCGTCGCTTGCTCATGTCCACCTCCCCGCGGGCGCGACAATTTTCAGACGGCGCCCTCCTACCGTCAAGGTGTGACAGCCGATTCACATTACGCTAAAGTGAATCGGTGGCGGCCTCCCGATAATGAATGTCGTGCTAGAAGGCGCGCTGACCGGCTTGGGGGTGGCGCTGTTTCTGATCGCGGTGGAATACATGAACTTGCGGAAGCTGGCGCGCGAGCGCGCGAAGAAGCGGCACGTGCCTCCGGTGTTCGACGATATCGAGCGGCGGCGGCTCGCATCGCTGGTGCGTTTTTGCATCCTCGTGCCGCCGGCCTTCGCAATTTCCTACTGGCTCCTCTGGGGCTGAGCCGGTCGAGCCGCAGCTTCAGGCTCCTGTGCCATCCTGGGAGCGCCAGCGAGGCGGTGCGCAGCATCGCAGCGCGCGTGCACAGAACACGGGAAGGAATCGCGGTGACCTATTCGCTCGAGGGACAGCTCGCCCGCCTGCGCATTTCCCCGCCGCGGCCGCCGCGCATCGCCGCCCGGCTCTGGCAGCATACCTGCTGCGAGATCTTCATCGCCCGCAAGGGCCTGCCCGGCTACCAGGAATTCAATCTCGCTCCTTCGGGCGAGTGGGCCGCGTACGCGTTCGCGCGCTATCGCGAGGGCGTGCCGCTCGTGGATGAGAAGCTCGATCCCCGCATTAGCGTGCGCAGCAGCGGGGAAAAACTGGAGCTCGACGCCTTCATACGGGTCGACCGGGCGGCACTGTCGCTGGCGCTTGCGGCGGTAGTGGAAGACGAACACGGCGCTCTGTCCTATTGGGCGCTCAAGCACCCGCCCGGCAAGCCCGATTTCCACCACCCCGATGCGTTCGCCGCGGAACTCGATGCTGTTCGGAATTGACCGCCTGCTGGAAGACCGCGCGCTGCGAAAACCGCTGGCGGGCCGCCGCGTGGCGCTGCTCGCGCACCCGGCGTCGGTGACGCGCGATCTGGTGCACTCGCTGGATGCGCTCGCGGCGCTCGGGGACCTCGAGCTGGTTGCTGCGTTCGGCCCGCAGCACGGGCTGCGCGGGGACAAGCAGGACAACATGATCGAATCGCCCGACTTCACCGACCCGGTGCACCACATCCCGGTGTTCAGCCTGTACGGGAAAGTCCGACGCCCGGCCGCGGCGATGATGGACAGCTTCGACGTGCTGCTGGTCGACCTGCAGGATCTGGGCTGCCGCGTCTACACCTTCCTCACGACGCTGCGCTACGTTCTCGAAGCGGCCGCCGAGCGGGGCAAGACGGTCTGCGTGCTGGACCGGCCCAACCCGGCGGGCCGCCCGGTCGAGGGGCTGCGGCTGCGCGCGGGCTGGGAGAGCTTCGTGGGTGCAGGAGCGCTGCCGATGCGCCACGGGCTCACGCTGGGCGAGGCGGCGAAGTGGTTCGTGCGCAGCCTTGGTCTCGATGTCGATTGCAGCATCATCGAAATGCAGGGATGGGAACCGGCCTCGGCGCCGGGCCACGGCTGGCCGCTCGGCGAGCGCGCGTGGGTAAACCCGAGCCCCAATGCGTCCAATCCCTGGATGGCGCGCTGCTACGCGGGGACCGTGATGCTGGAAGGCACCACCCTGTCCGAGGGGAGAGGAACGACGCGGCCGCTGGAGCTTTTCGGCGGGCCGGAGGTCGAGCCGAAACTTCTCCTGGAAAAAATGACATCGCTGGCGCCCCGCTGGATGCAGGGCTGCCGGCTGCGCGAGTGCTGGTTCGAGCCGACGTTCCACAAGCATGCCGGCAAGCTTTGCGCCGGGCTGCAGATCCACGTCGACGACGCGGCCTACGATCATGCCGCGTTCCGGCCGTGGCGCCTGCTCGCTCTCGCCTTCAAGGCCCTGCGCGCCCTGCGGCCGGACCATGAGCTGTGGCGCGACTTCCCGTACGAATACGAGCACGGCCGCCTGGCCATCGATCTCATCAACGGCAGCGAGCTGCTGCGCGAGTGGGTCGACGATCGCGCCGCGGCGCCCGCGGACCTCGAAGCGCTCGCCGGCCGCGACGAGCAGGCCTGGCTCGAAGAGCGCGAGTCGGTGCTGCTGTACCGCTGAGGATTTATTCTTCAACTCAGAGAATGCGCTCGCCGAATTTCTTCAGCGCGGCTTCCGAGAGCGCAAGGCCCAGACCGGCCTGCTCCTTCAGCTTGAGCCTGCCGCGGGCAATCGCCGGCGGGTCCTCGAACAGCTCGGCCTGCAGCGGATCGCGCTCCGGGTCGGTGAACGACTCGACGATGCAGCCGGCGGGGCTCGCGGCGACGAGATGGGCGTGGATGAAGCAGTCGTGGTGCGGGGCGACCTGGACATGGTTCATCTCGCAGAGCGCGGCGAGCTTGCGGCCCTCGGTGAAGCCGCCCATCATGGTGCAGTCGAACTGCAGGATCTGGATCGCCTCCTCCTCGAGCAGCGCGCGGCAGCCGTAGCTGGTCAGCTCGCTTTCGCCGGCCGACAGCGGGATGCGCGTCTTCTGCGCCAGCAGCTTCAGTTCCCGGCGGTCGTCGGCCCAGCGCACCGGCTCTTCCAGCCAGCGCGGCCGCAGGGGCTCGAGCAGGCGGGCGCCGTCGATGGCGGTGGCGAGGTCCCAGCCGCGGTTCACGTCGACCATCAGGTCCTTGTCGTCGCCGATGATTTCACGCACCAGCGCCAGGCGCTCCAGGTCCTCGCCGAGCGGCAGGCCGCCGGCCTTGGCCTTGAAGCCCTGGTGTCCCTGCGCCTTCAGCATCTGGATCTCGTCGCGCAGCTCGGAGGGCGTCTTGCCGTCGCGGTAGTACGCGCAGGTGACGTAGCAAGGCACCTCGCTGCGGTAGCCGCCGAACAGGCGGTAGAGCGGCAGCCCGGCCACCTTGCCGAGGATGTCCCAGGCGGCAATGTCTACTGCGGCCGAGATCCGGACCACGGCTTCGCGCGACCAGCCCTTCTCGTGAGACCGGCGCTGCCACGTCAGAGCGAAGAGCTTCTGGTAAAGCTGCTCCGGAGCGAGCGGATCGTCGCCGACGATCAGCTCGCCGATGCCGCTGCGAAAGGCGTGGACCGCCGCCTCGATGGGCGTATAGCTGGTCGCCAGGCCGATGCCCTCGACGCCTGCGTCGGTCTGCACCCGCACCAGGATCTCGCTCGCCCTGGGGACGGTGAAATGACTCACCCAGTGCGGCCGCCCGGTATCGGGTGCTCGCAGGATGTAAGCCTCGAGCTTGGTGATCTTCATCGGTGGATTTCTTTCCCGAGTGATTCTATCGTTGCTTTGCGGGGCTTCGCGCGCTAACGTTGTCGCACCCGCGATTCCAGAGGAGAGGTCATGAAGAGCAGAGGAATGTTTGGGTTGAGCGTCATGCTGTTCGCCATTGGCGCGTCAGCAGCCGAGATTCGCGGTGTCGTCACCGGCCCCAAGGGACCGGAAGCTGGCGTCTGGGTGATCGCGGAAACAACCGACCTTCCCACCAAGTTCGCCAAGGTGGTCGTCACCGACGACCGCGGCCGCTATCTGATCCCCGAGCTGCCGCAGGCCAATTACAGCGTTTGGGTGCGGGGTTACGGCCTGGTCGATTCGAAGAAAGTAAAGAGTGCTCCCGGCAAGCCCCTGAACCTGAAGGCGGTGGCAGCGCCGAGCGCGAAAGCAGCGGCGGAGTACTACCCGGGCATGTACTGGTATTCGCTGCTCAAGATTCCGGACAAGAGCGAGTTCCCCGGCACCGGCGACAAGGGAAACGGCATCAGCGAAAACATGAAGACGCAGGAACAATGGGTGGACACGGTCAAGAACGCCTGCCAGTCATGCCACGCGCTCGGCAGCAAGGGCATTCGCACCGTGCCGAAGCTGTTCCAGGAATCAGGCAACTCGTTCCAGGCCTGGGCGCGGCGCACGCAGGCGGGGCAGGCCATGACGAACATGGCGACCGGGTTGGGATACATGGGCCTCGAAGCGGCGTTGAAGCGCTTTGCCGACTGGACCGACCGCATCGCCGGCGGCGAGCTGCCGCTCGAGAAGCCGGAGCGGCCGCAGGGCATCGAGCGTAACGTGGTCATCACGATGTGGGACTGGTCGACGAACAAGGCCTATCTGCACGACTCGATCGCGACCGACAAGGACCATCCGACGGTCAACGCCAACGGCAAGATCTACGGCGCGACCGAGGAGAGCACCGACATGGTTCCGGTGCTCGATCCGGTGAAGCACATCGCGACGCAGATCCGGCATCCGTACCGCGATCCGGAAACTCCGTCTTCGGCTTCGTTGCCGAAGGGCGTGTCCGCGTACTGGGGCAACGAGCCGCCGTGGGACAGCCACACCAGCATCCACAATCCAATGATGGATCGCGAGGGCCGCGTGTGGTTCACGTCGCGCATCCGGCCGGCGGCGGCGCAACCCGCGTACTGCAGCGACGGCTCGCTTCCGTCATCGAAGGTCGCGCCGCTGAAGGAGTCGCCGCGCCAGCTGTCGATGTATGACCCGAAGACTAACAAGTGGACGCTCATCAGCACCTGCTTCCCGACGCATCACCTGTATTTCGCTTCGAGGGATCCGAACTACACGCTCTGGACAAGCGCTGGCGGACCGGGCAGCGGGGTCGTCGGCTGGCTGAACACGAAGAAGTACTTCGAGACGGGCGACGAGGCTGCCTCGCAGGGCTGGACGCCGATCGTGGTCGACAGCAACGGCAACGGGGTTCGCGACGACAGCGATACGCGCCTGCGAGCCGCTTTCTACGGCGTGACGCCGAGCACGGTGGACGATTCGGTCTGGGGCCAGTCGATGGGCATCGGCTTCGCGCGCATGCACCAGCCGGGCTACCTGATGCGCATCGTGCCCGGACCCAATCCCGCCGAAACGGCGCTGACCGAGGTCTATGTTCCGCCGGAAGGCGCCTACAGCCCGCGCGGCATCGACATGGGCACCGACGGCGTGGTGTGGACGCCGCTCGCGAGCGGGCACATCGCAAGCTTCGACCGGCGCAAGTGCAAGGGGCCGCTCAACGGCCCCGAGGCGGCGAGCGGCAAGCTCTGCCCCGAGGGCTGGACGCTCTACCGCATGACCGGGCCGCAGTTCAAGGGCGTCGACCCCTCCGGCAGCGCGAACCATGCCTATTACATCTGGGTCGATCGCTACAACGCGTTCGGGCTGGGCGCCAACGTGCCGATCGCAGAGACCAACGGCAGCGAGTCGCTGATGGCGGTGGTCGACGGCAAGATCATCGACTTTCGCGTTCCGTACCCGCTCGGCTTCTTCACCAAGAACGTCGACGGGCGCATCGACGACCCGCAGGCCGGCTGGAAGGGCCGCGCGATGTGGACGACGTCAGGCACGCGCACCAACTTCCACAACGAAGGCGGCACCGACAACAGGCCCAAGGTTTACAAGCTGCAGCTGCGCCCGGATCCGCTCGCGCGGTAAGCGGGTACAAGCAAAGGGTATCAGTCGACGATCGACTGATACACGAGCTGCTTGAGCATTCTGCGGAAGTAGGCGCGGTTCGGGCTGGGCGCCTGCGTCATCAGCACCGCGGTGACCTGCTCCCTGGGATCGACCCAGAAGTACGTTCCCGCATAGCCGGCCCACATGAATTCGCCGGCTGCGCCCGGCACGCCGCCGACGCCGTCGGCCTGGCGCACGGCAAAGCCGAGGCCGAAGGTATAGCCCTTCGTGCCGAGCAGCAGCTCGCCCGGCTGCACCGGCTGGTTGATGAAGTTGCCGAGGTGATCCGAGGTCATCAGGCGAACCGTAGTACGGCTCAACACGCGCCTGCCGTCGAGCACGCCGCCATTCATCATCATCTGGCAGAAGCGCAGGTAATCCGCCGCGGTAGACACGGCGCCCGCGCCGCCCGAGTCGTTCTTCGGCACGGCGGACACGTCGATCAACTTGTTGGGCTGCCCGGAGAAGCGGTCCTTGTCGAGCGGCTCGGCGAGGCGCGCGAGCTTCTCCGCCGGCAGCGAGAAGGCCGAGTCCTTCATGCCGAGCGGCCTGAACAGGCGCTCTTCGAGGAACTCGGACAGGCGCTTGCCCGATGCCGTCTCGACGACGCGGCCGAGGATGTCGACCGACAGGCTGTAGTGCCAGGTAGTGCCCGGCTGGAAGGCGAGCGGCACGCCCGCCATGCGCTCGATCTCCTCGGCCGGCGTCACGCCGCGCGCTTCGTAGTCCATGTCTTTGCGGTAGACGCCGGCGCGTTCCAGGCCTTCCTTCACCGGCGTGTTCTGAGTGATCTCGCCGTAGGCCAGGCCGGAAGTATGACGCAGCAAGTCCTGCACGGTCATCGCCCGCTCCGCCGCAACGATGTCGTAGGCCGGCGTGTCGGTCGACTTGACGGGAACGCTGACGCGCATTTTGTCGAAACCGGGGAGGAATTTGCCGACCGGGTCGGTGAGCTGGATGCGGCCGTCCTCGACGAGCATCATCGCCGCAACCGAGGCGAGCGGCTTGGTCATCGAGTAGATGCGGAAGATGCTGTCTTCGCTCATCGGCACCGACGCGCTCTGCATGCCTACCGCGTCTTGGTAGACGAGCTTGCCCTTCCTCGCCACCATCACCACCGCGCCGCGGAAGCTGCCGTCGGCGACCTCTTTCTTCAGGGCCGCGCCGATTTTTGCAAGCCGCTGCGACGACATGCCCACCGTCTCCGGCTTGGCCACCGGAAGCGGCGGCTGCGGCGCAGCGAGCGCCGCGAATGAAAGGATCAGCGCGAGCCACGCAGCGCGCGACGCCCGATTACGGTTCATGGTTTTACTCCTCCTCACCTGCAGCGAAGATTCCCGCGATCTGGCACGACCGGCTTGGTGCAGTCCTGCCCGGCGACTGTGCGCGCCGGATCCAGCGGCGCCGGCTGGCTCGCGGCGGAGTACGTCGCGCTCATTCCATACGACGAATCCCGGCGCTCCGTGGCGCAGGACGCGGCGGCGACTACCAGAAGCAAAACGATGGCAGGGCGCATTGCGACCTCCTGAGAAGAGCCTTCAGTCTAGCTCAGGTCGTCCGGCGCACGAACGCCGGCGTGAGCTCCCTGAGCGAGCGCACGCCGCATTGCTGCATCGCCGCCTGCAGCTCGGTGCGCAGGAGCTCGAGCACGCGCTCGACGCCGGGCTGGCCGAAGGCGCCGAGGCCCCAGAGGTAGGGCCGGCCGACGCACACCGCGCTCGCGCCGAGGGCCAGGCCCTTGACGATGTCGGTGCCGCGCCGGAATCCGCTGTCGACCAGCACCGGGATGCGGCCGCGCACGGCTTCGACGATCTCGGGCAGGGCGTCGATGGTGGAGCGGCCGCTGTCCTCGCCGCGCGCGCCGTGGTTGGAGACGATCAGGCCGTCGAGGCCGTTTTCCACGCACAGCGTCGCGTCCTCGTGCGCCAGGACGCCCTTGACGAGGATCTTCATGCGCGTGATGTCGCGCACCCGCTTGAAGAAATCCCAGGTCATGTTCGCCGATTCCATGCTGGTCATGCGCGAGAGGTCGATGCCGTCGTAGTTGGGCCTGCGCCGCGCCCGCGCCACGATTCCGGGCTGGTGGCAGTCCTGGCAGTTCCTGGTGTCCTCGCGGCGCAGCCTGAACAGAGTTTCCTGGTTGCGGCCCGCCACGCGGTCGACGGTCACGACCAGCACCGGGCAGCCGGCCGCCTCGGCGCGCTTGATCAGCGCGCGGGCGACGTCCCAGCTGGGCGAGGCGTAGAGCTGAAACCAGATCGGCACGCCGCGCGCCTTGGTGGCGTCCTCGACCGACGTGGAGGCCGAAGTCGAAAGAATCTGCAGATGGTTGCCGGCTTTCGCCGCGTGGGCGACGGCGAGCTCGCCCTCGGGATGGAAGAACTTGTTGCCTCCGGTCGGCGCGATGACGATCGGCGTGCTCCACCGGCTGCCGAAGAGCTCGCAGCTCATGTCGACCTTGGAGACGTCGTTGAGGCGCCGCGGGCGCAACTGGAACTTCAGGAAGCCCTCGCGATTGGCACGCAGCGTGACCTCGTCGTCGACGCCCGAGGCCATGTAGCCGAAATGCGCCGGGGGCACGGTCTTGCGCGCCACCGGCTCGAAATCGAACACGTTGATCGCCTCGGCCGGCGACTTGATGAGGTCCTCGGTTCGCAACGGCGCCCAGAGGATCGGATCGGAAAGCCGCGGCGGCGCTGTAGGGCCGTCGGCGGCGAGCGTGCCGAGGCCGGGATAGGCCAGCAGCGGGCTACCGGACAGGAACTTCAGGAACCGGCGGCGGCTTTCACTCCTGATGTCGGACGCTGACATAACCGAACCTCCCCGGTTCGATTATCGATCCCAGTCGTCGTCCTTGGGAAGGGGCGCCACCCTGGGCGGCTTCTCCTTGCGGCGCTTCCAGCCGTAGAGAAAAATGCCGACGAGTCCTCCTAGGGCGAGGATGAGGAAAAGGGCGAACAGGAGGTTGCTTACTTGCCCAACCCCATGCGTTTGCCCGCCTCGGTGTAGGCGCGCACGCGCTCGTTCATGAAGCTCTCCATCCTGTCGACGCCGACATCGACCAGCTCGAAGCCGCTTTTCGCCGCCAGTTCCTTCATCTCCGGGTCGGCGTTGAGGGCCGCCCACAGCTCCGACATGCGCCGGCGCGCCTCGGCCGGCGTCGATTTCGGCATGCCGATGCCACGGAAGGCGCCGTCCACCCAGTCGATGCCGAGCTCGCGGAAGGTCGGGACCTCGGGCAGCAGGGGGTGGCGCTGCTCCATCGCCACGACCAGCGCCCGCACCTTGCCTTTGTTGTTGACAGCGAAGGCGGTGTACGACATGGCGCCGGCGACGTGGCCGCCGATCACCGCGGTCGTCATGTCGCCGGTGCCCTTGAAGGGCACGTAGGTCGTCCTGATGCCGAAGGTGGCGTCGAGCCGCTCGTGTGCGGCGTGGTTCGCCGAGTTGAGGCCCGAGCCGCCGAGCGTGATGCGCTCGGGCTGCTCCTTCGCCGCCCTCACGAAATCCTGGAAACTGCGCAGCGGGCTCGACTCGGCGACGACCAGCGCGTCGGGCGTGTAGTGAAACCAGTACACCGGCGTGATGTCGTCGGTCCTGTACTGCACCGTGCCCTCCATCGGCTGCAGCACGATATGCGGCAGGTTGATGCCGGCGATGTTCAGCCCATCGCCGGGCAGCTGGTTCAGCTGCATCCACAACAGGCCGCCGCCGGCCCCCGGCTTGTACTGGATGATGGTCTCGATCGCCGGGCATTTCTTCTTAAGCACCAGCTGCTGGTGGCGCGCCGAGAGATCGGACTCGCCCCCCGCCGGGAAGGCCTGCCAGTAAAGCAGGTTCTTTTCTGGACAGGCCTGCGCCGCCGCTGCACCCGACAAAAGACTCGCGATGACTGCAAAAGCGAAACGCATCAATCCACCTTGGCGCCGGAGAGCTTCACCACGTTCGCCCACTTGACGATGTCCTCGCGCAGGAACCGGTCGAACTGCTCGACGCTCATGCTCATGGGAACCGCGCCCTGCTTGGACCAGGCCTCCTTCACATCGGGCGCGTTCACGATCCTGTTGACCTCGAGATTCATCCTCTCCAGGATCGGCCGCGGCGTTCCCGCCGGCGCCATCAGGCCGAGCCAGATGGTCGCCTCGTAGCCAGGCACTCCGGCTTCGGCGATGGTCGGGGTCTCCGGCATGACCGGGGAGCGCCTGTTACCGGTGGTGCCGAGGGCGTGCACCTTTCCGGCGCGGGCGTTACCCGCCATGGTGGTGATCGCGTCGAACATCATCTGGACTTGCCCGCCCAAGATCGCGGTGCGCGCCTGGTCGCTTCCCTTGTGGGGTACGTGCACGATGTCGACGCCGGCCATCGCCTTGAAGAGCTCGCCCGCCATGTGGTACGGCGTGCCGGGGCCAGACGAGGCGTAGTTCAGCGCGCCGGGCTTCGATCTGGCGAGCGCGATGAACTCCTTCAGGTCCTTTGCCGGCACGGAAGGGTGGATCACCATGATGAGATCGGAGTAGTTCACCGGCGTGATCGGCGCGAAGTCGCGCATCAGGTCGAAGGGCTTTTTCGGAATCAGCGTCTCGTTCACCGTGTGCGTGTTCGACATCATGAGCAGCGTGTAGCCGTCGGGCGGCGACTTGGCCACCACGTCGGTGCCGACGATCGAGCCGCCGCCTGGCCGATCCTCGACGACGAAAGGCTGGCCGAGCGCGTCCTGCAGCTTGGCGCCGATGAAGCGGCCGTAGATATCGGCCGGCCCGCCTACGCCGTAGGGCACGACGATCTTCACGGCGCGCGCCGGATAGGCCTGCGGCGACGCGGCCGCGCTGACGGACAGCAGCAGCAGCGCCAGCACAGCGCGAAGCATCTTTCCTCCTTGGCCGCTTAGAATGACTGCGGAACATGAGAATACCAAAACTGCCCTCGCGCATCACCGTTGAGGGACTGGATCGCGCCCCCCATCGTGCGTTCCTGCGCGCGCTCGGCCTGTCGGATGCCGATCTGGGCAAGCCGTTCATCGGCGTCGCCTCGACCGACGGGCGCGTGACGCCGTGCAATGCGCTGCTCGGGGAGTTCGCGCGCCAGGCCTGCGCCGCCATCCGCGGCGCGGGCGGCGTGCCGTTCGATTTCGCCTCGATCTCGGTGGCCGACTCGATGTCGATGAACCACGGCGGCATGCGCTACTCGCTGGTGTCGCGCGAAATCATCGCCGACGGCGTCGAGGCGGTGGCGCGCGGCCATGCCTATGACGCGCTCGTCACCTTCGCCGGCTGCGACAAGACGCTGCCCGGCATGATGATGGCGATGGTGCGACTCAATCTGCCTTCGGTGTTCGTCTACGGCGGCGCCGCGCTGCCCGGGAAATGGCAGGGACGCGATGTCACCGTGCTCGATACCTATGAGGCGGTCGGGGCGGTGCTCGCCGGAGACATGCAGGAGGATGACTTGAGGGCGCTTGAGCATGCCTGCCTGCCGACGCTGGGCTCGTGCCCGGGACAGTTCACCGCCAACACGATGGCGATGGTGGCGGAGACGCTCGGCCTCGGGCTTGCCGGCTCGGCGACCTTGCCAGCCGTTTCTCCGGAACGAGGCGATCTTGCGCGCAAAGCCGGCCAGGTCGTGATGAATCTTTTGAAAGACGGTCCGCTGCCGAGAGAGCTGGTGACAAAGAAGAGCCTGGAGAACGCCTGCGCCGCGGTCGCCGCGACCGGCGGCTCGACCAACGCCGGGTTGCACATTCCGGCGATCGCGCACGAGGCCGGGATCCGGTTCTCGCTCGATGATTTCGCGCGCGTGGCGAAGCGCACGCCGCTGATCGCCGACATGAAGCCGGGCGGGCGTTTCCTCGCGAAGGACCTGCACGCCGCGGGCGGCGTTTATGCCGTGCTGAAAGCGCTGCTTGAGCGCGGCGCGCTGCACGGCGATTGCCTGACGCTCTCGGGCAAGACGCTCGAAGATGAGTTGATGAACTGCCGCGACCCAGACGGAGAAATCATCAAACATGAACCTATCATGAAGACCGGAGGCATCGTGGTTCTCAAAGGCAACCTCGCGCCCGGTGGCGCGCTCATCAAGGTAGCCGGGCTGAAGTCGCTGCTGTTCGAGGGCCCGGCGCGGGTTTTCGATTCTGAGGAAGCCTGCGCCGAGGTGGTGAAGAGGCGCGCTTACAAGGCGGGCGAAGTACTGGTGATCCGCTACGAAGGGCCGAAAGGCGGACCGGGGATGCGCGAGATGCTCGGCGTCACCGCCCTCATCTACGGACAGGGCATGGGCGAGAGGGTCGCGCTCCTCACCGATGGCCGCTTCTCCGGCGCGACGCGCGGCATGATGATCGGCCACGTCTCGCCGGAAGCCGCGGCGGGCGGACCGCTCGCGCTGGTGAAGAACGGAGACCGCATCCGCATCGATGCCTCTGCAGGCAGCTTGAGCGTGGCGCTGCCGAAAGCGGAACTGTCGAAAAGAAGGGCGAAAAGGCCCAAACAGTCGCTCTCGGGCGCGCTCGAGAAATATGCGGCGCTCGTCGGCCCCGCCAACCTGGGCGCGGTCACGCACAGCGGAGCCAGGAAGGCTTAAGCTTCGCCGATGTCCGACGTCGTAGATCTGCGCTCCGATACCGTCACGCGCCCCTCGGCCGCGATGCGCAAGGCGATGCTCGAGGCGGAGCTCGGCGACGACGTGTTCGGCGACGATCCGACGGTGAACCGGCTGCAGGAGCGCGCGGCCGAGATCTTCGGCTTCGAGGCGGCGCTGCTGTTCCCGTCCGGGACGCAATCCAACCTCGCCGCGCTGATGAGCCACTGCCAGCGCGGAGACGAAGTGATCCTCGGCGCGGAGTCGCACAGCTACCGCTATGAAGCCGGCGGCCTCGCGGTGCTCGGCTCGATCCAGCCGCAGGCCATCGCCAACCGCCCCGACGGCACGCTCGAGCTGGGCGAGGTCGAGGCGGCGATCAAGCCGGACGATCCGCATTTCGCGCGAACGCGCCTGCTCGCTCTCGAGAACACCATCACGGGACGGGTCCTGCCAAGGACCTATCTCGAACAGGCGGTCGGCCTGGCGAAGAGAAAAGGCCTTTCAACGCACCTCGACGGCGCGCGCATCTTCAACGCCGCCGTGGCGCAAGACATGAAGGTGAACGACCTCTGCGCCGGATTCGATTCGGTGTCCTCCTGCCTGTCAAAGGGCCTGGGCGCACCGGCCGGAACGGTCCTGCTGGGCAGCACCGATTTCATTCAGCGAGCCAGGCGGGCGAGAAAAATCCTCGGCGGCGCGATGCGCCAGGCGGGCGTCATCGCCGCCGCCGGCCTGTACGCGCTCGAGAACAACGTCGAGCGGCTGCGCATCGATCATGAAAACGCCGGCAGGCTCGCGCGCGGGCTGCGCGAGCTCAAGCTCGAAGTCCAGCACCACAGCAACATGGTGATGGTTCGCATGCCGCCGGAAATTGCGGGGGAACTGGCCGGCTACATGAGGAGCAAGGGGATCCTGGTGCTGCCGGGCGCGCCGCTGCGCCTGGTCGCCCACCTCGACGTCGACGCGCGCGGGATCGATCGCGCGCTGGCCGCGTTTGGCGCCTTCATTTCATCATGCCCGGCAGGTAGGTCGAGATGACGGGAAAGGCGACCAGGATCGCGAGCCGAATGCAGTCGGCGGCCATGAACGGCAGCACGCCGCGGAAGATGGTGCGCGTCGGCACCTGCGGCAGCAGCGTGTTGAGCACGAACAGGTTCATTCCCACCGGCGGGCTGATGAGCCCGATCTCGACCACTACCACGATCAGGATGCCGAACCATACCGGGTCGAGGCCGAGGTGCACCACGAGCGGAAAGAACACCGGCACGGTGAGCAGGATCATCGACAGCTCCTCCATCGCGGTGCCCAGGATCACGTAGATCGCCATGATGGCGGCAACCACCAGGATCGGATGCAGCTCAAAACGCTTTACCAGGTCGCGCAGCTCTCCCGGCATGCTCGTGATGTTGACGAACTCCGCGAACATCAGAGCGCCGATCAGGATGAGGAACAGCATCGAAGTGGTGCGCGCGCTTTCCACCAGCGACGCGTAGAGCGTCTTCCAGTTCAGCGCGCGGCGCGCGATAGCGAACACCATGGCGCCGAAGGCGCCGATCGCGGCGCCTTCGATGGCCGTGAATACGCCGCCGTAAATGCCGCCCATCACCAGCGTGAACAGCGCGATCACGCTGGTCACGCCCTTGTAGACGAGCGCCAGGCCGAACACGATGAATGCGCCGATCACCGCCGCGTCGTCCGCGTCGAGCCAGCCGAGCTTCGCAACGCCGATGATCACCACGCCGGCGGCCGCGAACGCCGACAGCCCCTCGAGCGTGGCAAGGCGCTCGCGCCAGCTCATCCGCTCGCCCGGCGGTCCGGCCTTGGGATCGCGCCAGGTGATGTATCGCACCGCGAGGCACAACAGGACTGTCGCCAGGACTCCCGGCAGGATGCCGGCGGCGAACAGCTTGCCGATGTTGGTCTCGGTCATGATGCCGTAGATCACCATGATGGTGGAGGGCGGGATCAGGATGCCGAGCGTGCCGCCTGCCGCGATCGCGCCGGTGGACAGGTAATCGGCATAGCCGAACTTCTTCATCGACGGGTACGCCACCTTGGCGAAGGTCGCCGCGGTGGCGATCGAGGAGCCGCAGATCGCGCCGAACCCGGCGCAGCCGAGGATGGTCGCCATCGCCAGGCCGCCGCGCAGATGGCCGATGAACGCATACGCGGTGCGGAACAGCTCCTGCGACATGCCGGCGCGGGTGACCAAGTTGCCCATCAGGATGAACAGCGGGATGACCGACAGCGTGTAATTGCGGCCGGTCTCGTAGATCTTGGTCTGCGCGGTGGCGAAGGCCACCGCCCAGTTCCAGTCGCGCATGTAGGCGTAGCCGACGATGCCGACGATTCCCATCGACAGCGCGATCGGGATGCGCAGGAACGCGAGGACCATCATGGCCAGCAAGCCGCTCAGCGCTTCGGCCACGAGGCTCTCAGGTGGTTGCCTGGGAGGCGCGCAGGGTACCGGGCACGAAGACCCGCAACACGTGCACCGCTCCCGTCAGCCCGATCATCAGCGCCATGAAATACACGAACGGGCCGACCGGAATGCGCAGCACGTCGGTGGTGTCGCCGTAGCCGGCGATGCGCGTGGCCTTGATCCAGACCTGCCACGCCAGGAAGAACATCACTGCGGCGCAGACGGCGTGCACCACGCGCACCAGCGCCGCGGTCGCGCGCGGCGTGAGCATGCGGTCGATGAAGTCCATGGTGACGTGCTCGTCGGCGTGCGACACGAGCGGCAGGCCGGCGAAGATCAGGACCAGCAGCATCAGCTCCGTGGCCTCGAACGCGCCGCGCAGCGGCCAGTTGAACAGGTAGCGCGACACCACGTCGGCGAACGTGATCAGCATCAGCGCGAACAGGATCGCCGAGGCCGCGACGCCGAGCGCGGCGTCGAGCCGTTCCTCCCACAGCTTGCGCTTATTTTCCGGCGGCAACGCGCTTCAGTTCCTCGCGGAACTCCTTCAGCACCATGGCGCCGTCGATGTTGCGCTTCTCCTTCGCGTCCTTGATCCAGGCCTGGATCACCGGCTGCGCCTTGCTCTGGATTTCCTTGACCAGGGCCGGGTTTGCCTGGTCGATCTGCACGCCCGCCCTCTTCATGCCCTCGTTGCCGACGCGGTCGACGTGGTCCCAGGATTTACCGGCACGCCGCGCGAGATGTTCGCCGCCGAATTTGCTGAGCAGGTCCTGGTCGGCCTTGGCGAGCTTCCCCCACTTGTCTTCGTTGATGAAGAACCCGAACGAGGAGCTGTAGAAGCCACCGGGGAACAGCGTCGCGTACTTCACCAGGCTGTCGAGCTTGAAGGAGATGATCGACTCCTGCGGGAAAAACACGCCGTCGGCGATGCCGGAGCTCAGCAACTCGTAGGACTCGGGCGCGGGCTTGACGAAAGCCGAGGCGCCGAGCGCGCGCGCCATCGCCTCAGCGATGCCGCCCCCGGTGCGGATTTTCATGCCCTGCAGGTCCGCCAAGGTCTTGATCGGCCGCTTGGTATTGAACATCTGGCCGGGCCCGTGGGTGAAGACGCCGAGCAGATGCACGCCCTTGTACTCGCCCGCCTTGTGAAGAAGCTTCCAATGGATGCGGTTATAGGCGACGGAGTTGATTTCGGCGGTTTCGCCGGCGCCGGGGAGCTCCGCCACGAGGGGCAGGACGTGGCGCGCCGGCGTGTAGCTGGCGGTCACGTACGAAACGTCGACCAGGCCGTCCCTCACGGCGTCGAAAGTCCCGGGCGGCGCTGACGGGTGCTTGGGCAGCATCTGGAACTTCAGCCGCCCGCCGCTCGCCTTCTCGACTTCGTCGCCGAAGCCTTGCAGCACCACGCTGGTCAGGTGATGCTGCGGCGACACCCATGACGACATCGTCAGCGTGGTCTGCGCGTGCGCTGGCGCCGCGAGCGCGCAACCGGCAAGCGCGGTAAGCGCAAGCTTACGCAAGATGATCATGTAACTCCTCCTCTTTGCACTCCTAATCATAAATGTTTGTCGTGAATGCGTGTGCGATGCGTTGTGTTCGGCGCGCGATTTGGATACGATTCCGGCTCGCTCGCTTGCCGCAGAGCGGTCGGAAAAAGGGAGAGCACATGCCACACGTGGTCACCAAGTCTGATCTGGTCCAGGTTGCGGCGAAGGCCAGCAATCTCAGCAAGTCGGCGGCGGGCGACGCGCTCAACGCGGTGTTCGAAGCGATCGTCGCCAACGTCGCGAGCGGCAAGCGCGTCACCGTAGTCGGCTTCGGCACATTTCTGCCGCGAAAAAGAAAGGCGCGGGCCGGGCGCAGCCCCTCCAGCGGCAAGGAGATCAAGATTCCCGCCAAGACCATCCCTGCCTTCGCCGCGGGGCAGGGCTTCAAGGAAGCCGTCGACAAGTAAGCTTCTCTTACGCCTGCGGGGGCTGCGATTCGCAGCCCCTTGTTTTTTTAGGCATTGCAAAGCATGGGAAGGCTTGGCAGAATCTGCGAAGCACAATTCCTGCCACATGGACAAGCCGCTCATCCTCTCGCTCGACAGCCACGGCGTGCCGCACCGCTGGATCAGCTGGCAGCAGGCGTGCTTCTACTACGCGAAAAACCTGGTCGCGTGGACGCTGGGCGACGAGACCTTCACTTATTACGGCGGCATCAGCCGGCTGACCGGCGAGCGCTCGAGCATCACCGCCCACTCCATCGTCGCCATCAAGGGCAAGGCGCTGGCGGCGAAAGGCTTCCACCACGTGCCGCCGCTGAACAACCGCGAGCTGTTCAGGCGCGACCGCCACATGTGCGCGTACTGCGGCGGCGAATTCAGCTACTTCCGGCTGACGCGAGATCACATCACGCCGCTGTCGCGCGGCGGGCGCGACACCTGGATGAACGTCGTCACCGCCTGCCGGCACTGCAACGGGAACAAGCGCAACCGCCTGCCGCAGGAGTCCGGCCTGGAGCTGCTCTACGCGCCCTACGTTCCGAACAAGGCCGAGTACCTGATCCTCACCAACCGCCGCATTCTCGCCGACCAGATGGAGTTCCTGAAGCAGCACCTGGCGTCGCATTCGCGGTTGGTTCTCGCTCCTGCCTGATTTCTGGCGCAATAGCGGCTTTCACCTGCTGGAACGCGACGTCGCGGGGCGCCTGCGGATCACCGACGATTTCCTGCGCGCCTATTACCTGCGGCCGGAGATCCATCCGGTCGAGGAATCGGGCGATGAGGAGCGCCGCCTGCATGCCGCTCTCATGCAACATCCAAGAACCGAGGTTTCGGAAAAAGACCTCAATTCGATAGGCGACGCAGATGCGCGGGACAATTACCGCATCGTTCTGCGCTTCCGCGATAAGCTGCTCGAGGCCGGCACGCTCGAGGGCTGCTACATGAATCTGTTCAAGGGCGCGATCGACGTGCCGCCGCTGTTCATCGGGCAGCTCGCGCACGTGATCCTGCGGAACATCCTCGACGGCTGCGACGATCCGCTGCAGCTGCGCGCCGCCGAGCTGTTTTTTCGCGAGCAGAAGGCGACCCTGCGCGACGGCCACCTGCTGCTCGCCGATTGCGAGACGGTCGAGAGGCACGCCGCGGGAACGCGCTTCGGCAGCGTGGGGCGCCTGATCGTCGAGGCGCAGGGCGCGCTCGGCGCGGTCGAGCTCGACGTTCTGGACCGCGCCAACGCGGCGCTCTACTGGGAGCGCGAATCGCGCCACGACACGGTGATCAGCATCACCTACGGCCGCCCGGCGCTCGATGCGCTGTGCCGCGTCATGGAAGCCTGGGTACGGCATTTCCTCGATGTCAAAGCCTTGATCAAACCGGTGCGTCGTATCGACGAGCCCCGTTGGGCCTGGCACGTCGGGCTCGACGCCGAGTCGAGCGACGTGCTCAACGAGCTGTGGTCGGGCCGGGAAGTCGACGCCGGGCGCATGCGCCGCGTGCTCGCGCTCTTCGCGCTCCAGTTCGACGATGCCGCAGCGATGCGGCCCGACATCGCAGGCCGTGTCGTCTACCTCGGCCTGTGCGCCGACGAACACGAGTTCGTGCGCGTGAAGCCGCAGAACCTGCTGCTGAACCTCCCGCTGAATGAAGCCTGATTACTGGGACCGCGCCAAGCGAGCGCTGGCGCGGAAGGACCCCGTCATGGCCGCCATCATCCGCTCGCGGCCGAAGGTATTCCTGGCGCGTCGCGGCGAGCCCTTTGTCACGCTCTCGCGCGCCATCGTCGGCCAGCAGATCTCGGTCAAAGCGGCGCAGAGCGTCTGGGACAAGGTCTGTCTTTGCGCCGGCGCAGTCACGCCGCAAAGCGTCCTCGCGAGAAGAAGGAGCGAGCTGCGCGCCTGCGGCCTGTCGGAGCGCAAGGTCGAGTACATCGCCGATCTGGCGCAGCACTTCCTCGATGGCGCGATCCGCGTGCAGCGCTGGCCCGACATGGATGACGAGGCGGTCATCGCCGAGCTGACCCAGGTGCGCGGCATCGGCCGCTGGACCGCCGAGATGTTCCTCATCTTCAGCCTGCTGCGCCCCGACGTCTTTCCGCTCGACGACCTTGGCCTGCAGAAGGCGATCCGGCGCGCCTACTTCAAGAAAAAAGTCTCCTTGTCCACCATGGCCAGGCTGGGCAACGCCTGGCGACCCTGGCGCTCGGTGGCGACCTGGTACCTGTGGCGCTCGCTCGATCCGTTGCCGGTAGAATACTGACAGCCAGACGATCGGCTAGAATCGCGCGCCGATGAAGACCACGTTCCTCGAATTCGAGCAGCCGATCGCCGAGCTGGAGCAGCGCATCGAGGAGCTGCGCTACGTGGCGGACGATTCCGCGGTCGACATCTCGGAGGAGATCCAGCGCCTCACCAAGCGCAGCCAGACGCTCACCAAGGACATCTACGGCAAGCTGACGCCCTGGCAGGTGGCGCAGGTCGCGCGCCATGCGCAGCGCCCTTACACGCTGGACTATGTGCAGATGCTGTTCACGCATTTCGAGGAGCTGCACGGCGACCGCGCTTTCGCCGACGACGCCTCGATCGTCGGCGGCCTGGCGCGCTTCGGCAACGCGCCCTGCGTGGTCATCGGCCACCAGAAAGGCCGCGATACCAAGGAGAAGATCCTGCGCAACTTCGGCATGCCCAAGCCCGAGGGCTACCGCAAGGCGCTGCGCCTGATGAAGCTGGCCGAGAAATTCTCGCTGCCGGTGTTCACCTTCGTCGATACGCCAGGCGCCTACCCGGGGATCGACGCCGAGGAGCGCGGCCAGTCGGAGGCCATCGGCCGCAATCTGTTCGAGATGGCGCGGCTGCGCACCCCGATCATCGTCAGCGTGATCGGCGAGGGCGGCTCGGGCGGCGCGCTCGCCATCGCGGTGGGCGACGTGGTGCTGATGCTGCAATACGCGACGTATTCCGTGATCTCGCCGGAGGGCTGCGCGTCGATCCTGTGGCGCAGCGCCGACCAGGCGCCCGAGGCGGCCGACGTGCTGGGAATCACCGCCGGCAGGCTGAAGACGCTCGGGCTGATCGACAAGATCGTGCCCGAGCCGCTCGGCGGCGCGCACCGCGACCCCCAGGCCACCGCGCAGGCGCTGCGCAAGGCGCTCGCCGAGGCGCTCAAGCAGCTGCAGGAGAAAAAGCCCAAAGAGCTGGTCGAGCAACGCCTCGAGCGCGTAATGGCCTATGGCAAGTTCAAGGAAGCGGCCGAGCGGTGAGCTCGTCGCCGAGGTCGGGCGATTTCTCGGTTCCATCGATCTGCGCGGCAAGCGCCTCGCCGTCGGGCTCTCCGGCGGGGTCGATTCCGTCGTGCTGCTTCATGTATTGAAGCAACATCCTGGGCTGAATCTCTCGGCCATCCACGTTCACCATGGCCTGAGCCCGAATGCCGGCGCGTGGGCGCGGTTCTGCCGCGCCCTGTGCACGCGCTGGGGCGTGCCGCTGGCGGTGCGCCGCGTGAAGGTGGCGAAAGGCGGCAAAGGTCTAGAGGCCGCGGCACGCGAAGCCCGCTACCGGGCTTTCAGAAACAGTCCTTGTGACGCCGTCGCGCTCGCGCACAACCGCGACGACCAGGCCGAGACGGTGCTCATGAACCTCCTGCGCGGCGCCGGCGTACGCGGCGCGAGCGGCATGCCGCCGCGCGGCCGCCTCGACGGCAGGATGCTGCTGCGGCCGCTGCTCGAAGTGCCGCGCGTGGCGATCCTCGCCTACGCCCGGGAGCAGGGCCTGGAATGGGTGGAGGACGAGAGCAACGCCGACGAGGCGCTGACTCGCAACTTCGTGCGCCGGCGCCTCGGACCGTTGATCGAATCGCGCTTTCCGCGCTGGCGGGAAAGCCTGGCGCGGGCGGCGCGGCACTTCGCCGGCGTGGGGCTCGACGCGCAAGCGCTGCTGCGCGAGTTCCTCGCGGCGCAGGGGCTGCGCGCGCCAAGCGAGGCGAAGCTCGTCGAGATGCTGAAGCAGCTCACCTCCGGCGGCGCGCGCATCATGGTCGAGCACGACGGCATGCGGCTGCGCGTCTACCGCGGCAGGCTCGCGCTCGCGCCGGCAGCCCCCGCCGCGCCGTTCGCGCCGGTGGAATGGAAAGGCGAGCCGCGCATGCCGATCCCCGCGCTCGGCGGCAAGCTCCTGTTCAGGCGGGCACGCGGTGAAGGCATCGACCTCCACAAGCTCGGGCAGTGCCGCGTCGCAGTGCGATTGCGTGCGGGAGGCGAACGGCTCCAGCCCGATCGGCGGCGGCCGCGCCGCACTTTGAAGAACCTGTTCCAGGAAGCGGGCGTGCCGCCCTGGCAGCGCGACCGGCTGCCGCTGCTGTTTTGCGGCGACGATCTGGTGTGGGCGCCGGGACTGGGCATCGATGCGCGCTATCAGGCGACGGCCGATACGATCGGAGTAGTCCCGGAATGGCGCTAAGCCGTTGTTTTTACGAAATCGAACGCGTCGACCGTGATAAAATTTCGGGTTGATTTTTCGAAACCTGCGTGGAGACAGCGGGAATGGCGGTCGAGCGGACCCTTTCCATCATCAAGCCCGACGCCGTGAAGAAGAACGCGATCGGCCGCATCCTGGCGAGGTTCGAAGCCGCCGGCCTCAAGATCATCGCTGCGCGCATGATGCTCTTGTCGCGCACCGAGGCCGAAGGGTTCTATGCTGTTCATCGTGAGCGGCCCTTCTTTCGCGACCTGGTGGAGTTCATGACCTCCGGACCGGTCCTCGTGCAGGTGCTCGAGGGCGACAACGCGATCGCGAAGAACCGCGAGCTGATGGGCGCCACCGACCCGAGGAAAGCCGACAAGGGAACGATCCGCGCCGATTTCGCGGCGTCGATCGACGCCAACGCCGTCCACGGCTCCGACGCGCCCGACACCGCGCGCGTCGAGATCGCCTACTTCTTCCCCGCCTGCGAGGTGTTTTCACGTTGAAGCAGAATCTCCTCGACCTCGACGCCGCAGGCCTGGGCCGCTTCTTCGAGGCGCGGGAGGAAAAGCCGTTCCGCGCTCGCCAGCTGCTGCACTGGATCCACCAGCGCGGCGAAAGCGACTTCGCCCGCATGAGCGACCTCGCCAGGCCGCTGCGCGACAAGCTCGCCCTCTGCGCGTGCATCGAAGCTCCTCGCATCGTCGGCGACACCGCTGCGCAGGACGGGACGCGCAAGTGGCTGCTCAAGGTGGACGGCAGCAACGCGGTAGAGGCGGTTTTCATCCCCGAGCCGAGCCGCGGCACGCTCTGCGTATCGAGCCAGGCGGGCTGCGTGCTGGACTGCGCTTTCTGCTCGACCGGCAAGCAGGGCTTCAACCGCAACCTCGGCACGGCGGAAATCGTCGGCCAGCTGTGGCTCGCCAACCGGCTGCTCGAGGGCGAAAGGCCGGTGACGAACGTCGTCATGATGGGAATGGGGGAACCCCTTCTCAATCTGGACAACGTGATTCCCGCGCTGCGGCTGATGCTCGACGACAACGCGTACGGGCTTTCGCGCCGGCGCGTCACGGTGTCGACCGCGGGAGTGATTCCCGGCATGGACCGGCTGCGCGACGAATGCCCGGTCGCCCTGGCGCTCTCGCTGCATGCGCCGAACGACGCGCTGCGCGACCAGCTGGTCCCCGTCAACCGCAAATACCCGCTGCGCGAGCTGCTTGCGGCGTGCAACCGCTACCTCCAGAAAGCGCCGCGCGACTTCATCACTCTCGAGTACGTCATGCTCGAGGGCGTGAACGACGCGGACGCGCAAGCGCGCGAACTGGTAGCTGTCGCGCGGCAGGTGCGCTGCAAGTTCAACCTGATTCCGTTCAATCCTTTCCCGCATTCCGGGTTTCGCCGCTCGAGCCCGGAGCGGATCCGGCGCTTCGCCGAGATCCTGCAGCGCGCCGGCCTGACGGTGACCACGCGCAAGATCCGCGGCGATGGCATCGCGGCCGCCTGCGGTCAGCTTGCCGGCGATGTGGCCGACCGCACGCAGCGCAGCGCACGGCGCATTCCTCTGAAAGAGGTGCGCGCGTGAAACGGCTGCTTTACCTTGTGTTCCTGGCGCTCGCCGGCTGCGCCGGCCAGACGAGCGAGCCGAGCGTCGACACCGGCACCATCGTCGGCGAGGTCGGCGAGCCGCGCAACCGCGCCAAGATCCACACCGAGCTCGCGGCCCAGTATTACAGCCGCGGCAACATGGGGGTCGCGCTCGAGGAGCTGCGCATCGCCGCCGCCGCCGACCCGAGCTATGCGCCGACGCAGAGCATGTTCGGCCTGGTGTACATGGACTTGCGCGAGAACCAGCTCGCCGAGTCGAGCTTCGAGCGCGCGCTGCGCCTGTCGCCGAACGACCCTGACATCAACCACAACTACGGCGTGTTCCTGTGCCAGACGCGGCGCGAAGGCCAGGCGATCACCTATTTCCTGCAGGCCATCCGCAACCCGCTGTACGCGGCACCGTGGAAATCGTACTCGGCGGCCGGCGTCTGCACGCTGCGCACCAACAATCTCAAGGACGCCGAGGAGTTCTTCAAGCGCGCGCTGCGCCTGGATCCAGAAGAGCCGATCTCGCTGCTGAGCCTCGGCCAGATCCGCTACCGGCAGGGCAGCCTAGACGAGGCGCGCAAGCTCGTGTCGCAGCACAACAAGCTGGTCGCGCCCAGCGCCGAGTCGCTGTGGCTCGCGCTGCGCATCGAGCGCAAGCTCGGCGAGCGCGTTGCCGAGCAGTCGTATGCCAACCAGCTGCGCCGGCGCTTCCCCGGCTCCCCCGAGTACCAGGCGCTGCAGCGGGGCAGCTTTGACTGAATCGTCCGTCACCGGAGTCGGCGAAGAGCTGCTGCGCGCCCGGCAGGCGTGCGGGCTGGAAATCACCGACGTTGCGCAGCAGCTGAAGTTCGCCCCGCGCCAGCTCGAGGCCCTCGAGCAGGAACGCTTCGACCTGCTTCCAGGAGCGACGATCGCGCGCGGCATGCTGCGCAACTATGCGCGCCTGCTGAAGCTCGATCCGGAGCCGCTGGTCCAGCGCATGGCCGACCGGCTGGACGCCCCCGACTCGAACCGCCTCGCGGAGCGCTTCAGCCAGCCGGTGCCGTTCTCCGACGGCGCCCGGCGCGCCACCTTCGTCTACATCGGCCTGTCGCTCGGCATTCTGGCCCTGGTCGGCGGCTTGGTGTACGAGTGGCGCCACGAGCGTACCCCGCCGCAGGAAGCCGCCGCCAGTCCAGCGCCGCCAGCCGAGCCGCCCCTATCGCCGATCGCCGCGCAGCCGGCAGTCGCAGCGCCCGCTGCGTTGCCGCCGCTCGCGATGACCCAGGCCCCGGCCTCGCTCGACCCGCAGGAGCATCCAGCGGCGGCACCGGCCAAGCCGGTCGCGACAGGACCGCACCACCTCGTCGTGAGGTGCGAAGAGGAAGCCTGGCTCGAGGTGCGCGACAGCGCCGGCCGCGTGCTGGTGTCCTCGCTGCAGCCGGCGGGCACAGAGCGCGTGCTCAGGACGAGGCCCCCGCTCACGCTGGTGATCGGCAATGCTTGGCATGTGCAGGTGACGTTCAACGACCGGCCGATCGACCTCAAGCCTCACACCAGGGTCGAGGTCGCCCGACTGACGGTGCCATGAGCGCGCTGCGGCGCAGGATTTCCCGCCAGGTCGCGGTGGGCGAGGTCCGCGTTGGCGGCGGCGCGCCGATCGTCGTGCAGTCGATGACCAACACCGACACCGCGGATGCCGCGGCGACCGCGCGGCAGGCCGACGCCTTGTGGCGCGCGGGATCCGAGCTGGTGCGCATTACCGTGAATACGCCCGAGGCGGCGGCGCAGGTGGCGCCGATCCGCGAGCGGCTCGACGCGATGGGCTGCAGCGTGCCGCTGGTGGGCGATTTCCACTACAACGGCCACAAGCTGCTCGCGCAATTTCCCGATTGCGCCCGCGCGCTCGCCAAGTACCGCATCAATCCGGGCAACGTCGGCAAGGGAGCGAAGCGCGACGAGCAGTTCGCCACCATGATCGAGTGCGCGCTGCGCTACGGCAAGCCGGTGCGCATCGGCGTCAACTGGGGCAGCCTGGATCCCGAGCTGCTGGCGCGCATGATGGACGAAAACGCGAGCCGGTCTGAGCCGCAGGATGCAGACGCGGTGATGCGCGAGGCGGTGATCCGCTCGGCACTCGAGTCGGCGCGCCAGGCCGAGGCGTGGGGCTTGCCGGCCGAGCGCATCGTGATCTCCTGCAAGATGAGCCAGGTGCAGGACCTGATTGCGGTGTATCGCAGCCTCGCCGAGCGCTGCGAGTACGCGCTCCACCTCGGACTCACCGAGGCGGGCATGGGGTCGAAGGGCATCGTCGCTTCCACCGCCGCGCTGTCGGTGCTGCTGCAGGAGGGCATCGGCGACACGATCCGCATCTCGCTCACGCCGGAGCCGGGCGGCGATCGCACGCGCGAGGTGCAGGTGGCGCAGGAAATCCTGCAGACCATGGGGCTGCGCGCCTTCGCGCCCATGGTCAGCGCCTGCCCCGGGTGCGGACGCACCACAAGCACGGTGTTCCAGGAGCTCGCCGATCGCATCCAGACGTACCTGAGAACCCAGATGCCGCTCTGGCGGGAGTCGTATCCCGGCGTGGAGGAGATGCGCGTCGCCGTCATGGGCTGCGTGGTGAACGGGCCGGGCGAATCGAAGCACGCCGATATCGGCATCAGCCTGCCCGGGACCAACGAGGTACCGGTGGCCCCGGTGTACGTCGATGGCAAGAAGACCGTGACCCTCAAGGGCGGGCGCATCGCCGAGGAGTTCCAGGCGATCGTCGAAAACTACGTGAAACACAAATACGGACCAGATGCCCCGGCACGCCGCCCCGGCAAAGAAATCAAAATCAAGACCGTCTGATGTCCAAAGTACAGCCAGCGCTATTGAGGGGCTTCGATCAGGAATACCTCCCTCAGGAGCAGCTTCAGTTCAATCGGCTCGTCGAGATCATTCGAAGGAACTTCGAGCTGTTCGGTTTTGTGCCGATTGAAACGCCGGCCGCGGAGCGCAAAGAGGTCTTGACCTCCAAGGGTGGCGTGGAAAAGGAGATCTACGCTCTTACACGATTGGCTGCCGACGATGACGAAGCTTCGATAAAAGGGGCGTTGCATTTCGATCTGACAGTACCGCTTGCACGTTACGTGGCGATGAGAGAACGGGAACTGCCGTTTCCATTCCGCCGCTACCAGATTCAGAAAGTCTGGCGCGGCGAAACGCCTCAGGCGCGAAAAGGAAGGTTTAGAGAATTTTATCAATGCGATATCGACATAATTAACCGCGACAAATTGAGCTATCTCGCGGAGGCGGAGATACCGAGTGTCATCCACAGCGTGTTCAGGAAGATGGGCGTCGGTGAGTTTCGGATACGGATCAACAACCGGAAGGTTCTGAAAGGTGTCCTGCAAGGGTTCAAGGTACCGGACGACGACTCTGCCGTCGTTCTGCGGTCTCTTGACAAGATAGAGCGGGAAAAAAGCTCGGTGGTTCTTGAGGACCTATCCCGGGCGGGCATGTCCGACGCTCAGGCGTCCCGGCTTTTCAGCTTTATGTCCACCAAGAGAGACACGAATGAAACTCTTGGCGCTCTATCCGAATCGGCCTTCCAAAACGAAATGTGCAAAACAGGCACGGCGGAACTGAGAGAGCTAGTGGCCGCGGTTCGGAAGTTCGGCGTTCCAGAGTCTGCATTCTGCATAGACTTGGCAGTGGTGCGAGGTCTGGACTATTACACCGGTACCATCTACGAGACGACGTTAAGCAGCTACCCGGAGCTTGGCAGCATCTGCTCCGGCGGTCGATATGATGATCTGGCGAGCTACTTCACTGACACGAAACTTCCCGGCGTTGGCATTTCCATAGGATTGACTCGTCTCTTTTCGAAACTGAAGGAAGCCGGGCTTTTGCACCCAGTGGAGAAAATACCGACTGAGGCGCTCGTTGTGACCATGGATCACCGGTATCTCGACTGGTACTTGGATATCGCGCGCTTGCTCAGGGAGGCTGGTGTTAACACCGAGGTTTATCTCGAGAGCGCCAAGCTGAGAAATCAGCTTGCGTATGCCGACAAAAAGGGGTTTCGTCTTGCGCTGATCGCCGGGCAGAGCGAGATCGAACGAAACGTCTTGCAAATTAAGGATCTTTCTACGAAGACAGCATCAGAGTTTCCCTTTGCCGAAGTTGTCTCCGCCGTAAAAAGCGCTTTAGAAGACTCCATCAAACGAGAGGCAGCTGATGGCGCTTGATTTGGAAGAGCAGGAACAGGTTGCCGAGCTGAAGGCGTGGTGGACCCAGCACGGCAACCGGGTGCTCGCGGCGGTGATCGCCGTGGCGGTGGCGGTCGTGGGATGGCAGGGCTGGCGCTGGTACGAGCACGGCCAGGCGGCGCAGGCGAGCGTGCTCTACGACACGCTCAGCAAGGCCACGCAGGCGGGCGACGCAAAGGCGCTGCGCGATGCTGCGGGCACGCTGGTCGAGAGCTATCCGCGCACGCTGTACGCGTCGATGGGCGCGCTCCTCGCGGCGAAGTTCTATTTCGAGCGCAACGACCTGAAGAACGCCAAGGCGCAGCTGCAATGGGTGATCGAGCACTCGCCGGCGGAGGATTTCCGCGACCTGGCGCGGCTGCGCCTCGCCGCGGTGCTGGTCGACGAGAAGGCGTACGACGAGGCGCTGAAGCTGCTCGATGCGCCGCATGCTCCCGCCTACGACGCTCAATACGCGGCGCTCAGGGGCGACGTGCTGGTGGCGAAGAACCAGCTCGCCGAGGCCCGCGCGGCTTACCAGAGCGCGCTCGAGAAGGCCGAGCGGCGCGACAGCCCGTTCCGCGAGAGCGTGCGCATGCGGCTCGAGGCGCTCGGAGGTTGACCGTGTTTCGGCGGATCCTCGCGGCCGGCGCGGCGCTGCTTGCCGCCTGCAGCTCGCCCAGCGGGCCGAAGCCGGCCGCGCTGGAGCAGCTTTCCGATCCCCGGTCGGTGCGGCTGCTGTGGTCAGCGAACGTGGGTCGCGCGGACCGCTTCACCTTTTTTCCGGCACTGGTCGGCGACTCGGTCTACGCGGCAGCGCGGGATGGCACGCTGGCACGCTTCGACATGGCCAACGGCGAGGAGCGCTGGCGCACGTCGGTCGAAACCCGGCTTTCCAGCGGCGTCGGCGCCGACCTGCGCACCGCCGCGGTGGCCACCGAGGCGGGCGAAGTCATCGCCGTCGATACCGCGAAGGGAGAGGTGCGCTGGCGGGCGCGCGTCTCCAGCGAAGTGCTCGCGCCGCCGCGGGTGGGCAACGGGCTGGTTCTGGTGCGCAGCGCCGACAGCCGCATCTTTGCCTTCGGCGAGGACGACGGCAAGCGCCGCTGGGTCTACCAGCGCGCGCCTTCCTCGCTGATCGTGCGCAGTCCGGCCGGAGTCACGCTGCTTGGCGACATGGCTTTCGCCGGGTTCTCGGGCGGCAAGCTGACTGCGCTCGCGCTCGGAAACGGCAGCGTGCGCTGGGAGGCGACGGTCGCGCTGCCGAAGGGCGCGACCGAGCTAGAGCGGGTCACCGACGTGGTCGGCGACCCGGCGATCCAGGGACAGGAAGTGTGCGCAGCCGCGTACCAGGGACGCGTCGCCTGTTACGAGGCGGCGAACGGCAAGCCGCTCTGGGCGCGCGACGTGTCCTCGCTCACCGGCGTCAGCGTCGATGCGCGCTACGCTTTCGTCAGCGACGATCGCGGCGCCGTGCACGCGCTCGACCGCAGCAACGGCCGCTCGGTGTGGAAGCAGGACAAGCTGGCGAACCGGCAGCTCTCGGTCCCGCTCGCTGCCGGCAGCGCCATCGCGGTCGGCGACCTGGAGGGCTATGTGCATTTCCTCGCCCGCGATTCGGGCGCCTTCGTCGCGCGCTTCGCCACGGGCGGCGGCGCGATCCGCAACGCGCCGGTGGCGCTGCCCTCGGGGCTGCTGGTGCAGACGCAGAACGGCGGGCTGTTTGCGCTCGCGCTGTGAGGCCCGTCGTCGCGCTGGTCGGTCGCCCCAATGTCGGCAAGTCGACCCTCTTTAACCGGCTGACGCGCAGCCGCGACGCCATCGTGCACGACGTGCCGGGCGTGACGCGGGACCGGCACTACGGCGAGGGCCGCGCGGGCGGGCGCTCGTTCATCGCCATCGACACCGGCGGGCTGGAGCCCGGCGCCGCCGAGGGCATCTTCTTCGAGATGGCGCGCCAGGCGGAGCAGGCGATCGCCGAGGCCGACGCGGTCATTTTCGTCGTCGACGCGCGCAGCGGCGTTGCGAGCGCCGACCGCGAGATCGCGGCGCGGCTGCGCAAGCTCAAATCGCGCCTCTGGCTGGCGGTCAACAAGACCGAGGGCATGCCGGCCGACAGCGCGACCGCCGAGTTCCACGAGCTGGGGCTCGGCGCGCCGGCGGCAATCTCAGCGGCGCACGGCGAAGGCGTCCGCGAGCTGATGGAGGCGGTGCTGGCGGACTTTCCCGAGGAGCGCGAAGAAGAGGAAAAGGACCCGGGTCACCCCCGGGTCGCCGTCGTCGGCCGGCCCAACGTCGGCAAGTCCACCCTGGTCAACGCGCTGGTCGGCGAGGAGCGGGTGATCGCCTTCGACAAGCCGGGCACCACGCGCGACCCGATCGAGGTGCCGTTCGAGCGCGCCGGCAGGCGCTACACGCTGATCGATACCGCGGGCCTGCGCCGCCGCGGCAAGACCGGCGAGGGGGCCGAGTTCTTCTCCATCGTCAAGGCGCTGCAGGCGATCGAGGCGGCGAACGTCGCCGTCCTCATGCTGGACGCGCCCGAAGGCGTCACCGAGCAGGATGCGCACGTCGCCGGCTACGTGCTAGAGCGCGGGCGCGCCGTGGTGATCGCGGTGAACAAATGGGACGCCGCGGGCAAGGAAGCCCGCGAGCGCATGAAATCCGAGCTGGCGTGGAAACTCGGCTTCCTCGGCTTCGCCGACAGCCACCTGATCTCGGCGAAGGAAGGCAAGGGGCTCGCCGGGCTGATGCGCTCCGTGGACGCGGCCTACGCGGCCGCGATGGCGCGGCTGTCCACGCCGAAGGTAACGCGCGCCCTGATCGCGGCGGTCGAGCGCCAGGCGCCGCCGAAGACCGGCCTGGTGCGCCCCAAGCTGCGCTACGCGCACCAGGGGGGCATCAATCCGCCGCGCATCATCATCCACGGCAATGCGCTCGATCGCGTGCCCGATTCCTACAAGCGCTACCTCGAAGGATTCTTCCGCCATGCTTTCAAGCTTGCCGGAACGCCGATGCGCATCGAGTTCCGCACCGGCAGGAACCCCTACGCGAAGAAAAAGGCGTAAACTGTTATGTTGACAGAAGCAACATCAATCGGCCTCTAATGTAGACGATGTCAACATACCACCATCGCGACCTGCGCACGGCGCTTCTGCGAGCGGCAGGGAAACGCCTGGAGAAACAAGGGATTACAGCGCTAAGTATGCGCGAGGCGGCGCGCCGGGCCGGGGTCTCCCACAACGCGCCTTACCGTCATTTTGCCGACCGCGAGGCGCTGCTCGCGACGCTTGCCGCGCAAGGCTTCGAAATGCTGGGCCAGGCGATGCGTGGCCAGACCGGCCGCGGCATGGGCGAAGCGTACGTGCGCTTCGCGCTGCAGTATCCGCAGCGCTTTCGGCTCATGTTCGGCGGTCAGATCAGGCTCGAGAAATACCCGCGGCTGCGCGCCGCGGCAGCCAGCGCCTTCGATCAGCTCCAGGCCGCGTTTTCCGCGTATGGAGGCGATGTCCGCAGCGCCGCTGCGGCGGCCTGGTCGCTGGTGCACGGCCTGTGCCATCTGATCCTCGACGGGCACTTCGCGCAGCGCGATGAGGACTTCGTAAAGCGGGTCCTCGCGGTAGTGCGGTTCGCCGTCGGCCCTCAACGTTCGCTATGAGACAATGTCTTCTTTGCGCAGCGCCGGCATGGGATCGACTCTTTACGACAAGCTTTGGGACAGCCACGTCGTGCATCTCGAACAGGACGGTACGGCGCTGCTGTACATCGACCGGCACCTCGTGCATGAGGTCACCAGCCCGCAGGCCTACGAAGGGCTGAAAGTTGCGGGGCGCAAGCCCTGGCGCGTGGACTCGGTGGTCGCCACCGCCGACCACAACACGCCGACGACCGGGTGGGATGAGGGCGTGGAAGGCATCCGCGACCCGTTCGCCAAGCTGCAGATCCAGACGCTCGACGCGAACATCCGCCACTTCGGCGCGAAGGTCTACTTCCCGTTCCTCGATCGGCGCCAGGGCATCGTGCATGTCATCGGCCCCGAGCAGGGCGCGACCCTGCCGGGCATGACGGTGGTGTGCGGCGATTCGCACACCAGCACGCATGGCGCCTTTGCCTGCCTCGCGCACGGCATCGGCACCTCGGAAGTCGAGCACGTTCTCGCAACGCAGTGCCTCGTGACGCGCAAGATGAAGAACATGCGCGTGAGCGTCGAGGGTGCGCTCGCGCGCGGCGTAACCGCGAAGGACGTGGTTCTCGCCGTCATCGGCCGCATCGGCACGGCGGGCGGGACCGGCCATGCCATCGAGTTCGCCGGCAGCACGATGCGCGCGCTTTCGATGGAAGGGCGCATGACGGTCTGCAACATGTCGATCGAGGCCGGCGCCCGCGCCGGCATGGTGGCGGCGGACGAAACCACCATCGAGTACGTGAAGGGCCGGCCGCTTGCGCCGAAGGGCGCCGAGCAGGAGCGCGCGGCGTCGTATTGGCGCACGCTGAAGAGCGACCCGGACGCCAAATTCGACCGCGAGGTCGCGCTCGACGCGCGCGCGATCAAGCCGCACGTCACCTGGGGTACCTCGCCCGAGATGGTGATCAGCGTCGACGACGCGGTGCCCGACCCCGAGCGCGAAAAAGACGGCGCGAAGCGCGAAGGCATGGAGCGCGCGCTCGCCTACATGGGGCTCAAGCCGCGTACGCGCATCACCGATGTCAAGCTCGACAAGGTATTCATCGGCTCGTGCACCAACTCGCGCATCGAGGACCTGCGCGCCGCCGCCGCGGTCGTGCAGGGCAGGCGCGTCGCGTCGAACGTGCGCCTTGCGCTGGTGGTCCCCGGCTCCGGGCTGGTGAAGGCCCAGGCCGAGCGCGAGGGGCTGGACCGCGTCTTTCGCGATGCCGGCTTCGAGTGGCGCGAGCCCGGCTGCTCGATGTGCCTGGGCATGAATCCCGATCGGCTCGATCCGGGCGAGCGTTGCGCCTCGACCTCCAACCGCAATTTCGAAGGACGCCAGGGCGCAGGCGGCCGCACGCATCTTGTCAGCCCGGCGATGGCCGCGGCTGCCGCGATCGCGGGCCATTTCGTCGACGTGCGGCAGTGGCGCTGAGCTGAAATGGAAAAGTTCACGCTCCTCGATGGCCTGGTCGCGCCGCTGGATCGGGCGAACGTCGACACCGACCAGATCATCCCCAAGGAGCACCTGAAGTCGATCAAGCGCACCGGCTTCGCGGCGGCGCTGTTCGCGGCCTGGCGCCACGATCCGGAATTCGTCCTCAACCAGCCGCGCTATCGCGGCGCGACGATCCTGCTCTCGCGCAGGAATTTCGGCTGCGGCTCCTCGCGCGAGCATGCGCCGTGGGCGCTGTTGGACTACGGCTTTCGCTGCGTGATCGCACCCTCGTTCGCCGACATCTTCTTCAACAACTGCTTCAAGAACGGCCTGCTTCCGGTGGTGCTGAGCGAAGCCGAGGTCGATCGCCTGTTCTATGAATGCGCCTCCTTTCCCGGATTCAAGCTGGTGGTGAATCTGGAGAACCAATCGGTCTCTACCACCGATGGCTCGCAGACCACGCGCTTCGAGGTCGACGCGTTCCGCAAATACTGCCTGCTGAATGGGCTCGACGAGATCGGCCTCACGCTGCGCCACGCCGACAAGATCCGCGCCTTCGAAGCGCGGCGCAAAGCCCAGTTTCCCTGGTATTTCTGATGAAGCTGGCGCTGCTGCCCGGTGACGGCATCGGGCCGGAAATCGTTGCCCAGGCGCGCAAAGTACTGCAGCGCCTCGGCTTGAAACTGGAGATGCGCGAGGCCGCGGTCGGCGGCGCCGGCTACGATGCGGCCGAAGACCCGCTGCCCCCGGCTACCCTTTCGCTCGCCAGGGAAGCCGACGCGATCCTGTTCGGCGCGGTAGGCGGTCCGCGCTACGACGGGCTGCCGCGAGCCAAGCGCCCTGAGCAGGCGCTGCTGCGGCTGCGCAAGGAGCTCGGGCTGTTTGCCAACCTGCGCCCGGCGCAGGTGCACCCGCAGCTCGCCGCCGCCTCGGCGCTGAAAGCGGAGCTCGTCGCCGGGCTCGACATCCTGATCGTGCGCGAGCTCACCGGCGATATCTACTTCGGAGAGCCGCGCGGCATCCGCGCCGCCGGCGACGGCGGCCGCGAGGGCTTCGACACCATGCGCTACAGCGAGTCCGAGGTGCGGCGTATCGCGAAGGTGGCATTCGAGGCGGCACGCAAGCGCAGGAAGCGGGTCTGCTCGGTCGACAAGGCCAACGTGCTCGAGACTTCGCAGCTGTGGCGGGAAGTAGTCATTGAAGAATCAAAAAGCCATGCCGACATCGAGCTGTCCCACATGTACGTCGACAACTGCGCCATGCAGCTGGTGCGCAATCCCAGGCAGTTCGACGTCATCGTCACCGGGAACCTGTTCGGCGACATCCTCTCGGACGAGGCGTCGATGCTCACCGGTTCGATCGGCATGCTGCCCTCGGCCGCGCTCGACGCCAGTGGCAAGGGGCTGTACGAGCCGATCCACGGCGCGGCGCCCGACATCGCCGGCAAGGGCGTGGCCAATCCGCTTGCCACCATCCTTTCGGCGGCCATGATGCTGCGCTACTCGCTCGGGCAGGAACAGGCCGCCGACCGCATCGAGGCCGCGGTGAAAAAAGTCCTGGGTGAGGGCCTGCGCACCGCCGACATCCACACGCCCGGAACCCGCAAGGTCGGCACCGGTGAAATGGGCGACGCGGTCGCGGCAGCCCTATAAACTAGCGCGTATGTTGAGAGTTGGCATCGTTGGCTGGCGCGGCATGGTCGGATCGGTGCTCGTGCAGCGCATGCGCGAGGAGCGCGACTTCGACCACTTCGAGCCGGTGTTTTTCTCGACCTCGCAGGCCGGCGGCAAGGGCCCGTCGATAGGCAAGGACGCGGCGCCGGTCAAGGATGCGAAAGACCTCGCCGCTCTGAAGGCGCTGCCGGTGATTATTTCCTGCCAGGGCGGCGACTACACGAACGAGGTTCATGCACAGTTGCGCAAGGCAGGCTGGAAAGGCTACTGGATCGACGCCGCGAGCGCGCTGCGCATGAAGAATGACGCCGTGATCATTCTCGATCCGGTCAACATGTCCGTCATCAAGAAGGCGCATGCGGCCGGCATCAAGGACTACATCGGCGGCAATTGCACGGTGAGCCTGATGCTGATGGGGATGGCGGGCCTCTTCCAGCGCGATGCGATCGAGTGGATGACCGTCATGACCTACCAGGCGGCGTCCGGCGCCGGAGCCGCGCACCTGCGCGAGCTGGCGGAGCAGATGGCGCGCATCGGGCAAAGCGCCAGGGGCTTGCTGGAAGACCCTGCCGCCAGCGCCCTGGATATCGACCGCACCGTTACCGAGGCGGTGCGCTCGCCGGGGTTGCCGAAGGCGAACTTCGAGTACCCTCTTGCCGCGAGCCTGCTGCCATGGATCGACAGCGACCTGGGTAGCGGACAGAGCCGCGAGGAATGGAAGGGGCAGGCCGAGACCAACAAGATTCTCGACAGGAATGGCCGAGTGGTGCCGGTGGACGGCATCTGCGTGCGGGTCGGCGCCATGCGCTGCCACAGCCAGGCGCTGACCATCAAGCTGCGGCGAGCGCTGCCGCTGGATGAAATCGAAGGCATGATCGCGGAAGCCAACGACTGGGTGAAGCTGGTGCCGAACCGGCGCGAGGCGTCGCTCGCCGAACTGACCCCGGCGGCGGTCTCCGGGAAGCTCTCGGTCCCGGTGGGCCGGCTGCGCAAGCTGCCGATGGGGGAGGACTACCTGGCTGCCTTTACGGTCGGGGATCAGCTGCTTTGGGGGGCCGCCGAGCCCCTCCGCCGGATGCTACGGATCCTTTTGGAGGCAGGCCTCAAGGCCTGAAAACTGAGAAAACTTGTGAATTTGCAGAGCTAAGACCATGATGTTATTTTATTTGGTCGCTTAGAACAACGATCCAGGGGCGGGGAATAGTGGGTAGATCGATAACCATTGCGATGATTGCGGCCGCCTTTTGGCTGGCAAGTCCGATGGTCCATGCGGCCGGGCTGGGCCAGCTGAGCGTGATTTCGCCGCTCGGCCAGCCCCTCAATGCCGAGATCGAGATCGTCTCCTTGCAGCCGGGTGAGGAAGAAGGTCTCGTGGCGCGCCTTGCTTCCCCAGACGCGTTCAGGGCGGCGGGGATCGACTTCAATCCGGCGCTCGTCTCGGCGCGGTTCGCCATCGAGCGTCGCGGCGGCCGTCCGCTGTTGCGCGTGAGAACCACTCAGCCGGTCAACGATCCGTTCCTAGAGATTCTGGTCGAGCTGCAATGGACTACCGGCAGGCTGGTGCGCGAGTACACCGTTCTTCTCGACCCGCCGGAATACAGGGGGCCGCAGGCGATCGCGGCTGCGCCCGCGGCGCGCGCCACGCCGGCCGCCGCCCCCGAGCCGAAGCCCGCCGAAGCGCCGGCAGCGCAGCCTGCGCCTGAACCGGCACGCGCGCCTGTACGGGCACCCGTAGAAGCTAGGCCGCTGCCGTCCGTCCCGGCTCCCGCGGCTGAGCCGGCACCAGCTGCCGAGGCGCAGGCCGAAAAGCCCGCTGCGTCGGAAGCAGAGAAGCCCGCAGCGGCGCAAGCGGAGCAGCCCGCAGCGGAGCCAGTCGGCGAGCCGGCTGGCGCGGAAGAGGGAAAGGTCACTGTCAAGAAGGGCGACACGCTGAGCGAAATTGCACGCCAGAACCTGCCGCGTGGCGTGAACCTCAACCAGATGCTGATTGCGATCTACCGCGCCAACGAGGCTGCGTTCATCCGCAAGAACGTCAACCTGCTGCGCGCCGGGCGGATCCTAGACATCCCCGGCGCGGAAGCCGTCCGCGCGATCGATCCGGAAGAAGCGAAGCGCCTGGTGCAAGCTCACATGGACGACTTCGCCGCGTACCGCAGCCGTCTCGCGGCGGCGTCGACGTCTGTCGAAGCGCCGGGCGGCCGGCGCGAAGCCGAAGGCAAGATCGAGCCGAAACCGGAAGCGCCGGCCGCGGCGCCACAGGATCAGGTCAGGCTGTCTAAGGCCGAACCGAGCAAGCCGGCCGCGCCGGCCAGCCGGGCGGCGCGCGAGGACGACGCGGTTGCCCGCGAACGCGCACTGAAAGAAGCGCAGTCCCGTGTCACCGATCTGGAAAAGAACGTCACCGATCTGCAGAAGCTGCTGGAGATGAAGAACCAGCAGCTGGCCGAGCTGGAGAAAAAAGCGCAGGGCACGCCTGCGCCCGCCGTGCCGGCGCCTGCCGCGCCCAGGCCGGTCGCCGAGGCGCCGAAACCCGTAGCCGAGGCACCAAAGCCCCCTGTGGTGGCGCCCAAACCGGTGCCGCAGGCGCCAAAGCCCCCGGTTCAAGCAGCCAAGCCGCGGCCCAAGCCGACGCCACCTCCGCCCGAGCCGAGCATCGTCGACGAGTTTCTCGACAACCCGATTGCGCTTGCCGGATTGGGCGGCGTGGTAGTGCTGCTCGCCGGCTACGGCGCATGGACATGGAGAAAAAAAAAGACCACGCAAGCCAGATTTCAAGATAGCGTCCTAGGCGCCGCCTCTACCACCGGCTCGTCGACCGGAACCGGCGCTGCGCTGGCGGCGCAGAGCGTCTCGCAGGGCTCGCTCAGCCAGCCGCTGGCCGGGATGGAGGCCGACGAAGTCGACCCGATCGCCGAAGCCGACGTCTACATGGCCTACGGCCGCGACGCGCAGGCCGAGGAAATCCTCAAGGAAGCGCTGCAAAAGGACGCAAAGCGCACCGCGGTGCACTCCAAGCTGCTCGAGATCTACGCCAACCGGCGCGACGCCACGGCCTTCGAGCAGACGGCGCTCAAGCTCAAGTCGCTCACCAACGGTTCCGGTCCGGAATGGGACAAGGCTGCCGCCCTCGGCCGTTCGATCGATCCGCAGAATGGGCTGTATGGCGGCGGCGCTGCCCCCGCCGCCGTGCCAGCGGCTGCTGCGGCTGCCGCCGCACCGAACCTCGATTTCGATCTGAGCGCCACATCGACTCAACAGGCCGCGATCCTGCCCGAGTTCTCGATCGACGAACCGAAAGCGGGGCCACCCAGCGTGCTGGACTTCGACCTCGATGCCGCGCCGGCGGCGGCAGCTGGCGCGAGCGCAAAGAGCGATTTCAGCCCCGGGGGCACGCTGATCATGGGTGAACGGCTGGGCGAGAGAACTGTCACCAGCGTGGATTTCAATCTGGACATCACGGGCACTAGCGAAGCGAAGGGACCCGGAGCGGAGGCCATGCCCGCGTCCGCAAACGGCGGTCTGGATTTCGACATCAGCCTGGACCTCGGCGGGGAGGAGAAAAAGCCCGAACCCGACAAGACCGCGGCGCCGATGGACCTGTCTTCCATCAGCCTGGACCTGGGCCTTGCGGGCGAGCCGAGCGGTTCTCCGTCCGGCACCGATCCGAAATGGCAGGAAGTCGCCACCAAGCTCGATCTCGCCAAGGCGTACGAGGAGATGGGAGACAAGGACGGCGCGCGGGAGCTGCTCAACGAGGTGCTGAAGGACGGCGACAGCGTGCAGAAGGGCCAGGCGCAGCAGTTGCTGGCCAAGCTGGGTTAGCATCCGCCGTACACCGCCCCGCTGAACTGAAAAAAAGCCGCGGCGCCAGCGACCGCGGCTTTTTGCTTTATGCGCATAGCCCTGGGACTCGAATACGACGGCAGCCGCTTTCTTGGATGGCAGACGCAGCCCGGCGGAGGCGCCGTGCAGGACGCTCTCGAGCCGGCTCTCGGCGCAATCGCCGGCGGGCCGGTCGGAGTGACCTGCGCCGGCAGGACCGATCGCGGCGTGCACGCGCGCGGGCAGGTGGTGCACTTCGATGACCTCGCGTCCCGACCCCTGTCTGCCTGGGTTCGCGGGGTGAACGCGCTGCTGCCCGACGGCGTCGCGGTGTTATGGTCGCAGCAGGTCGACCCGTCCTTCCATGCACGCTACAGCGCCGTGAGCCGTACCTACCGCTACGCGCTTCTCAATCGTCCGGTGCGGCCGGCGCTCGCCGCGAGCCACGTCGGCTGGACTCACCTGCCGCTCGACGTCGACGCGATGCGCGAGGCCGCCGCGCTGCTCGTCGGCGAGCACGATTTCTCGGCGTTCCGCTCGGCGGAGTGCCAGGCCAAGTCGCCGCTGCGCACCCTGCATTCTCTCGACATCGAGCGCCGCGGCGAGCGCATCGATTTCGTGCTGCGGGCGAACGCGTTCCTGCATCACATGGTGCGCAACATCGTCGGCACGCTCGTTTATGTCGGCAACGGCAAGCATCCGGCGCCCTGGGTGAGGGACGTGCTCGAGTCGCGCAATCGTGCGCGAGCGGCGCCGACCTTCGCGCCGGAAGGACTTTGCCTGGAGGCCGTGGAGTACGACGCGAAATGGGGACTGCCCCAATGAGAACCCGCGTCAAGATCTGCGGTATCACGCGGCGGCAGGACGCGTGCGCGGCGGCCGAGGCAGGCGCCGATGCCATCGGGCTGGTGTTTTACCCGCCGAGCCCGCGCTTTGTGAGCGTCGAGCGCGCGCTCGAGGTGCGCGATGCGCTGCCTCCCTTCGTGCAGACCGTTGCGCTGTTCGTCAACCCGGACGCGGCGCAGGTGGCGCAGGTGATCGGCCGGGTACGGCCCGCGATGCTGCAATTCCACGGCGAGGAGGCGCCGCAGTTCTGCGCGCAGTTCGGCGTGCCCTGGGTCAAGGCCTGCCGCGTGAGGCAGGGGATCGATTTGCTAAAATACCTGCGCCCGTTTTCCGCTGCCGCGGCCTGGCTGCTCGACAGCCACGTCGAGGAGTACGGCGGAGCGGGCGAGAGCTTCGACTGGTCGCTGGTGCCCGCCGCACGCGACCGGCCTGTGATCCTTTCGGGCGGGCTGGCGCGGGACAATGTCGCCGAGGCGATCCGCCGGGTGCGGCCCTGGGGCGTCGATGTCTCGAGCGGGGTCGAGTCGGCGAAGGGAATCAAGGACGCCGCAAAAATCGCCGCCTTCATTGCAGAGGTCAGGAATGCGGATGTATGACTTGCCCGACGCGCGCGGGCATTTCGGCCCCTACGGCGGCGCGTTCGTCGCCGAAACGCTGACGCACGCGCTCGACGAGCTGCGCGATGCCTATGAGCGCGCGCGCGCCGATGCCGCGTTCCAGGCCGAGTTTCACTACGAGCTCAAGCACTATGTGGGACGGCCGAGCCCGATCTACCACGCTCGGCGGCTGTCGGAGCGCTGCGGCGGCGCGCAGATCTACATCAAGCGCGAAGACCTGAACCACACCGGCGCGCACAAGATCAACAACACCATCGGCCAGGCGCTGCTGGCGCGCCGCATGGGCAAGCCGCGCGTGATCGCCGAGACGGGCGCCGGCATGCACGGCGTCGCCGCAGCGACCGTCGCGGCGCGCTACGGCATGGAATGCGTGGTGTACATGGGCACGCAGGACGTCAAGCGCCAGGTGCAGAACGTGTATCGCATGAAGCTGCTTGGCGCGACGGTGGTGCCGGTCGAATCGGGATCGCGCACGCTGAAGGACGCGCTCAACGAGGCGATGCGCGACTGGGTCACCAACGTCGAGCGCACCTTCTACATCATCGGCACGGTCGCCGGCCCGCATCCGTATCCGATGATGGTGCGCGACTTCCAGTCGGTGATCGGCGAGGAATGCATCCCGCAGATGCAGGAGCTCGCCGGGCGGCAGCCCGACGCGGTGATCGCCTGCGTCGGCGGCGGCTCGAACGCGATGGGGATTTTTTACCCATACATCAAGCATCTGAAGGTAAGACTGATCGGCGTCGAGGCGGCGGGCGAAGGCCTGGCGAGCGGCAGGCACGCGGCGTCGCTGTGCGCCGGCAAACCCGGGGTGCTGCACGGTAATCGTACCTACCTTCTTCAGGACGCGAACGGGCAGATCACGGAGACGCACTCGATCTCGGCCGGGCTCGACTACCCCGGCGTCGGCCCGGAGCACGCCTGGCTGAAGGACAGCCGGCGCGCCGAATATGTCGCGGTGACCGACGACGAAGCGCTCGGCGCATTTCACGAGCTGTGCCGTTGCGAAGGCATCATCCCGGCTCTTGAATCCGCGCATGCGCTCGCGCATGCCGCCAAGCTGGCGCGCGGCCTGCCGAAGGAGGCGATCCTGCTGGTGAACCTCTCGGGCCGCGGCGACAAGGACATGCATACCGTTGCCCAGCGCTCAGGCCTGCAGCTCTGAGATGTCGCGCATCCAAGCGCGTTTCGCATCCCTGGCGAGCGCCGGGCGCAAGGCGCTGATCCCCTACATTACCGCGGGCGACCCGCATCCCTCTCTTACAGTGCCGCTGCTGCGCGCCCTGGTCGAGGCGGGCGCAGACATTCTCGAGCTTGGCGTGCCGTTCTCGGACCCGATGGCCGACGGCCCGGTGATCCAGCGCTCGGGCGAGCGAGCGCTGAAGCACGGCATCGGTCTTTCGGATGTATTGAAGTTAGTCGTTGAATTTCGAAAACACGACGCCGCGACGCCGATCGTCCTCATGGGTTACGCCAATCCGGTTGAAGCGATGGGCAGCGCAAGCTTTTTCGAAAAGGCGAAGGCCGCCGACATCGATGGCGTCATCGTCGTCGACTACCCGCCGGAGGAGTGCCTGGAATTCTCCGCTCTGGCGAAGAAGAACGGCATCGACCCGGTTTTTCTTCTCGCGCCGACCTCCACTGAAAAGCGCATCGAGGAGGTGGCGCGGATCGGCAGCGGTTACCTGTACTACGTCTCGCTGCGCGGCGTGACCGGCGCTTCGCACATCGACCTGTCGGATGTCGCGGCGCGCATTCCAAAGATCCGCGCGGCTACGCGCCTGCCAATCGGAGTGGGCTTCGGCATCCGCGACGCCGAGTCGGCGCGCCGCGTCGCCGCGACCGCCGACGCGGTGGTGATCGGCAGCCGCATCATCCAGGAGATTGAATCGGCGGGACCCCACGATTCTACGTCCAGGGTGAAAGCTCTTCTGAAACCCATACGGCAGGCGCTGGACGCATGAGCTGGCTCCAGAAGCTCCTTCCTCCCAAGATCCAGCGCACCGGCCCCGGCATGCGCAAGACGGTCCCCGAGGGCCTGTGGACCAAGTGCGCGGCCTGCGACGCGGTGCTCTACAGCACTGACCTCGAGAAAAACCTCAATGTGTGCCCGAAGTGCGGGCACCACGAGCGCCTCGGCGCGCGGCCGCGCCTCGATGCGCTGCTCGACGCCGACGGGCGCTTCGAGATCGGCGCCGAGGTGCTTCCCGTCGACACGCTCAAGTTCAAGGACTCGCGCCGCTACACCGAGAGGCTGGGCGAGGCGCAGGAGCAGACCGCCGAGAGCGACGCGCTGGTGGTGATGCAGGGCTCGATCAAGGCGCTCGGCGTGGTCTGCGCCGCCTTCGAGTTCGATTTCATGGGCGGCTCGATGGGATCGGTGGTTGGAGAGCGCTTCGTGCGCGGCGTGCGGGTCGCCATCGAGCAGAAGCTGCCGTACGTCTGCGTCACCGCCTCCGGCGGCGCCCGCATGCAGGAAGGGCTGCTCTCGCTGGTGCAGATGGCCAAGACCACCGCCGCCCTCACCGACCTCGCGGAGCGCAGGCTGCCGTTCATATCGGTGCTGACGGATCCGACGATGGGCGGCGTCTCCGCGAGCTTCGCGATGATCGGCGACGTGGTGATCGCAGAACCCAAGGCGCTGATCGGCTTTGCCGGCCCGCGGGTGATCGAGCAGACCGTGCGGCAGAAGCTGCCCGAGGGCTTCCAGCGCGCCGAGTTCCTGCTGGAGAAGGGCGCCATCGACATGATCGTCGACCGCCGCCAGCTGCGCGACAAGCTCCACGGCATCCTCTCCCTCCTGCAGGGGCAGTCCGCCGACAACGTGGCGTGACGCTGCTTTCCGACGTGGTGCGCACGTCGACCCAGGTCTCCGGCACGCCCGGCCGGCTCGCCAAGCTGCGCGAGCTGGCCGCTTGCCTCGGGCGTCTCGAGCCGGAAGAAATCCGCGTCGCGATTCCCTACCTGAGCGGCGAGATCAGGCAGGGAAAGCTGTCGCTCGGTTACGCGAGCTTGCAGTCGGCGCGCGCCGCGCCTGCGCCGGCTCCTACCCTGACAGTGCCCGAGGTCGATCGGGCCTTCGACGAGTTGAAAGCCATCAAGGGCAAGGGCGCCGCGGCGCGGCGCGAAAAGCGGCTCGCCCAGTTGTTCGAACGCGCGACTGCGGAGGAGCAGGATTTCCTCGCGCGCCTCATCGTCGGCGAGCTTCGCCAGGGCGCGCTGGAAGGCGTCATGCTGGAGGCGGTCGCGGCGGCGGCCGGGCTGCCTGCGGCGGAGCTGCGGCGCGCGGCGAGCGTCGCCGGCGGCATCGCGCAGGTCGCCGAGGCGGCGCTCACCGGCGGCGCGAGCGCGCTCGAACGCTTTTCTATCCGGCTGATGCAACCGGTGCTGCCGATGCTCGCGCAACCCGCACAGGACGTGGAGGCGGCGCTGGCCGCGCTCGGCACGGCGATCCTCGAATGGAAGCTCGACGGCGCGCGCGTGCAGGTGCATAAGTCGGGCGACGAGGTGCGCGTTTTCACGCGCAACCTGAACGATGTCACCGCCGCGGTTCCCGAGATCGTTGCGGTGACAAGAGCGGTGACCGCGCGCTCGCTGATCCTCGACGGCGAGGCGATCGCCTTGCGCCCCGACGGCAAGCCCCATCCCTTCCAGGTGACGATGCGGCGCTTCGGCCGCAAGCTGGACGTGGCGGAGGTGCGCGGCGAGCTGCCGTTGTCGGTGTTCTTCTTCGACTGCCTGCTGCGCGACGGCGAGCCGCTCGTCGACAAAGGAAGCATCGATCGGCGCAAGGCCCTCGAGGCTGCGGTTCCGCAGAAAAACCTCACCCCCTGCATCGTGACCGCCGACCAGGCGCAGGCGGCGGCGTTCTATGCCGACGCCCTCGCACGCGGCCACGAGGGCGTCATGGCGAAGGCGCTCGGTGCGCTCTACGAAGCGGGCCGCCGCGGCGCGGGCTGGCTCAAGGTGAAGCGCGCGCATACGCTCGACCTGGTGGTGCTCGCCGCGGAATGGGGCCACGGGCGCCGGCGCGGCTGGCTGTCGAACCTGCATCTGGGCGCGCGCGACCCGGCCGGCGGCTTCGTCATGCTGGGCAAGACCTTCAAGGGGCTCACCGACGAGCTGCTCGAATGGCAGACGAAAGAGCTCCTCGCCCGCGAGACCGGGCGCGACGACTGGACGGTGCAGGTGCGGCCTGAGCTGGTGGTGGAAATCGCTTTCAACGACGTCCAGGAGAGCCCTCAGTATCCGGGCGGCCTCGCGCTGCGCTTTGCGCGCGTCAAGGGCTACCGGCCGGACAAGAGTCCCGCCGACGCGGATACGATCGACACCGTGCGCCGCATCTACGAGGAGAGCCTGTCCTGAGGTCGCTCGACGACTGGCTGCGCCATATCGAGGCGCAGCATCCGGCCGCCATCGCGCTCGGCCTGGAGCGGGTAGGCGAAGTGCTCGGCCGCCTCGGCGTGCGCCTCGCGTGCCCGGTCATCACGGTGGGCGGCACCAACGGCAAGGGCTCGACCTGCGCCATGCTGGAATCGATCCTGCGTGCAGCCGGCTATCGCACCGGCCTGTACACGTCGCCGCATCTCGTGCGCTACAACGAGCGCGTGCGCATTGCAGGTCTTGAAGTCGAAGACAGTCCTTTGTGCGAGGCGTTCGCGGCAGTCGAGCAGGTCCGGGGTCACACCCTACTGACGTATTTCGAGTTCGGGACGCTCGCCGCCTTGTGGCTGCTCGCCCGCGGGAAGCTCGACGCAGCGGTGCTCGAGGTGGGGCTGGGCGGAAGGCTCGACGCGGTGAATGCGCTCGATGCCGACTGCGCAGTGCTGACGAGCGTGGGGATCGACCACGTCGAGTATCTCGGCAACGACCGCGAAGCCATAGGTCGCGAGAAGGCGGGAATTTTCCGCGCTGGCCGGCCGGCGGTGATCGCCGAACCCGATGCGCCGCGCTCGGTGTTGGAGGCGGCGGGTTCCAAGCTTCTTGTCGGCAAGGACTTCGGCTATGTCGCGGAGACCAATCAATGGACCTATTGGGGCCCGGGTGGACGCCGCGCGGGGCTGGCGTACCCGGCGCTGCGCGGCAAAGCGCAGCTGCGCAATGCCGCAGCCGCCCTGTGCGCGCTGGACGCATTGGCGCTGCCCATCGCGATGCAGGAGATCCGGCGCGGCCTTGCCGAGGTGGTCCTGGCGGGGCGCTTCCAGGTCCTTCCCGGGCGCCCGCAGGTGATCCTCGACGTAGCGCACAATCCGCAGGCCGCGAAGACCCTGGAGCAGAATCTCGCCGCCTCGGGGTTCGCGCCGCAGACGATCGCGGTCTGCGGCATGCTGCGCGACAAGGACATCGCCGGCGTGCTGCGCGAGGTGGCGCCGCGCATCACGCGCTGGCACTTCGCTTCGCTCTCCGGCCCGCGGGCGGCGACTGCAGAAGAGCTGAAGAAGGCCTTCCTGCAGACGGGAGCAAGCGCGCCGTTCGAGCTGCACGACTCTCCGCAAAAAGCCTTTGCGGCGGCGAAAGAGCGCGCGAATGAGAATGATAAAATCGTAGTCTTTGGCTCGTTCCTTACCGTGGGTGAAGTCATTGCATGGCTGAAGCTCAGGACGTCGACACGCTGAAGCGCCGCGGCCGCAGGCGGCTGGTGGGCGCGGTGGCGCTGGTGCTGCTCGCCGTGATCGTGCTGCCGATGGTGTTCGATCCTGAGCCGCGCGAGGCCGTCCCGCCGGTCAGCGTGAGGATCCCCGGCGAAAACGAGACCGCTTTCGCCCCCAAGCCGAAGCCGGCCCCGGCGAAGAAGCAGGCGAGTGAAAAGGAATTCGTCGTGCAGGTCGGCGCCTTTGCAAACGCGGACGTCGTGCTCGCAAAGCTTGCCGCCGCCAAGATTCCCTACTACACCGAAGCTGTGAAAGGCAACCTCACCCGCGTGCGCGCCGGCCCGTTCCCGACGAAAGACGCGGCGGAGAAAGCGCTCGAGCAGCTGAAGGGGCTCGGCCTGCAACCCGGCACGGTGACCACCAGGTCCGGATGAGCTGGCTCGACATCGCCGTCATCGTCGTGCTGCTGCTGTCGATCGGCTGGGGTGCCTGGCGCGGGATGGTGCACGAGGTGCTTTCCCTTGCCGGCTGGGTGCTGGCGTTTTTCGCCGCCAACCTGCTCACCGCACCTCTTGCCGAGGCGTTTCCCGCCGCCATGCGCCCGGAGGTCCGAGTGCTGATTGCGTTCCTCCTGGTATTCGTCGGGACTCTGGTGGTCGCCACCCTAGCTACGACGCTGTTTACGAGGATCGTCAAGGTCGTCGGCCTGCATCACCTCGACCGGTGGCTCGGCGCCCTGTTCGGTCTGGTTCGCGGCCTCGTGGTCCTCGTTGCATTCGCCATGCTCGCGGGGTTGACCCCGCTGCCGCGCAAGGCATTCTGGACCGATTCCGTAATGGGCCATTCCCTCGCGCAGACGGTGATCCAGCTCAAGCCCTGGCTGCCGCCCGCGTTCGCCGAGCGCTTGCGATATCATTGACCCTTAACCACACCCGGGACAGCTAGATCCGATGTGCGGGATTCTCGGCATCGTCGCGCGCTCGCCCGTCAACCAGCCGCTGTACGACGGGCTGCTCCTGCTGCAGCACCGCGGCCAGGACGCCGCGGGCATCGTCACGAGCGAGCGCAATTCCTTCCACATGCACAAGGCGCCTGGCATGGTGCGCGACGTGTTCCGCACGCGCAACATGCGCTCGCTGCCCGGCAACATGGGCATCGCGCATTGCCGCTACCCGACGGCCGGCTCGGCGTTCAGCTCGGCCGAGGCGCAGCCGTTCTACGTCAACTCGCCGTTCGGCATCGTCCTCGGGCACAACGGCAACCTGACCAATTCCGACCAGCTGAAGGAGGAGATGTTCCGCACCGACCTGCGGCACATCAACACCGGCTCGGACTCGGAAGTGCTAGTCAACGTGCTCGCGCACGAGCTGGAAAAGGCGTCGGACAAGCTGCGCCTCGAGCCGCAGACCATTTTCACGGCGATCGCGAATGTGCACCGGCGCGTCAAGGGCGCCTACGCCGTGGTGGCGATGATTGCCGGCAACGGCGTGCTTGCATTCCGCGATCCGTACGGTATCCGGCCGGCGGTGATCGGCTACAACGACACGCTGGCGGGAACCGAATACATGGTAGCGTCGGAGTCGGTCGCAGTGGACGCGCTCGGCTTCCGCGTGCTGCGCGATATCGGCCCCGGCGAAGCGGTGTTCATCGACGAGCACGGCAACTTCCATAGCCAGCAGTGCGCGCTGGACGCGAGCCTGAATCCCTGCATCTTCGAGTATGTCTACCTTGCCCGTCCCGACTCGCTGATCGACGGCGCCTCGGTCTACGAGACCCGGCTCAACATGGGCGAGAAGCTGGCCGAGAAGATCCGCCGCCAGTACCGCAGCCTCGAGGTCGACGTGGTGATCCCGATTCCCGATTCCAGCCGCCCCTCGGCGCTGCAGCTCGCGGCCGGCCTGGGCGTGCCCTACCGCGAGGGCTTCGTCAAGAACCGCTACATCGGCCGCACCTTCATCATGCCCGGGCAGGCGGTGCGCAAGCGCTCGGTGCGCCAGAAGCTGAACCCGATATCGATGGAGTTCGCGGGCAAGAACGTGCTCCTGGTGGATGACTCGATCGTGCGCGGCACGACCAGCCGCGAGATCGTGCAGATGGCGCGCGAATCGGGCGCGCGCAAGGTGTTCTTCGCCTCGGCGGCGCCGCCGGTGCGCTTCCCCAACGTCTACGGCATCGACATGCCGACCCGCGCCGAGCTGATCGCCGCGCATCGCAGCGAGGAGGAGGTGGCGGGAGAGCTCGGCGCCGATGCGCTCATCTACCAGGACCTCGACGCGCTGAAGGACGCGGTGCGCCGCGCCAATCCGAAGCTGAAGACCTTCGAGACCTCGTGCTTCGACGGGCACTACATCACGGGGGATATCACCAGCGACTACCTGCGCGACATCGAGATCCGGCGGGATGCCAGGCGCGACTCGGGGGACGACGCCGAAAGCGCACAGCTCGATTTGAACCTCGCGGCCTGATATACTGGCCTTCTCGCGCCGATTTGAGCCACAGCTTGCGGGCGCGTAATAAATGCCGCTAAAGCGTGCCGAAAAACCCGGTCCGCTGCGGCCGGGTTTTTTTATGGATAAAACGCCGGACATCTCCACCCTGGGCGTGCGCGCCGGCCAGGTGCGCAGCCAGTTCAACGAACACGCCGAGGCGCTCTATCTCACCTCGAGCTTCCTCTTCGACAACGCCGCGCAGGCGGCTGCGCGCTTCGCGGGCGGCGAGGAAGGGATGGTCTATTCGCGCTATACCAACCCAACGGTGTCGATGTTCCAGGAGCGCCTCGCGGCGCTCGAGAGCGCAGAGAGCTGCGTGGCGACCGCTTCGGGCATGGCGGCGATCCTCGCAACCGCAATGGTGCACCTCAAGAGCGGCGATCATGTGCTGTGCTCGAACGCGGTGTTCGGCGCGACGATCCAGCTCTTCAGCAGCATCCTGACGCGCTTCGGCGTCGAGACGACGTTCGTATCGCCGACCAGGACGCAGGAGTGGCAGCGCGCTCTCCGCCCCAGGACGAAGCTCTTTTTTCTCGAGACGCCGTCGAACCCGCTCACCGAAATCTCCGACATCGCGGCGCTTGGCCGGGTCGCAAAGTCCGCGGGCGCACTGCTGGCCGTGGACAACGTGTTCTGCACGCCGGCGCTGCAGCGGCCGCTCGAGCTCGGCGCCGACCTGGTGATCCACTCGGCGACCAAATACCTCGACGGGCAAGGCCGCGTGCTCGGCGGCGCGGTGCTGGGAGCGAAGACGCTGGTGGGCGATCCGATGACGGCGTTTCTGCGCACGGCGGGACCGGCGCTGTCGCCTTTCAACGCTTGGGTGCTGCTAAAAGGCCTCGAGACGCTGCAGCTGCGCATGGTTGCGCAGTCGGCCGCTGCTCTCGAGCTCGCGCGCTGGCTCGAGCGCCACCGGGCGGTCGCGCGTGTGCACTACCCCGGCCTCGCTTCGCACCCGCAGCACGAGTTGGCGAAGCGCCAGCAGCGCGCGGCCGGATCGGTGCTCTCTTTCGAGGTGAAAGGCGGGCGCGCGGCAGCCTGGCGTGTGATCGATTCGACCCGGATGATCTCGATCACGGCAAATCTCGGCGACGTGAAGAGCACCATTATTCATCCCGCGAGCACCACGCACGGCCGGATCTCGGCCGAGGCGCGCGCCGCCGCCGGCGTCACCGAAGGACTGGTGCGCATTGCAGTCGGCCTCGAGGCGGTCGCCGACCTGCAGGCCGACCTGGAACGCGGACTCACCTAGCCGATCAAAACCATGTGCATAAGTCCGTAGCCTCTCTACCGCGGCGGTGGGTGACGGTCGCACAGGCCGCCCTTCTTGCCGCGATCTATTTCGGGGCTGCCAGGCTCGCCCTGCTGCTGGCGATCCCGCCGGGGTATGCAACGGCGCTGTGGCCGCCCTCCGGAATCGCCCTGGCGGCGCTTCTCGTCCTCGGCCCTCGCCTTTGGCCCGGCGTGTGGATCGGCAGCGCGCTCGCCAATCTGAGCATCGACGCTTCGCTCCCGGCCGCGATCGTCATCGCCACCGGCAGCACGCTGCAGGCGCTCGTTCTGTCGGCGCTCCTCCGCCGGCACGTCGACATCGCGTATCGTTTCCGCCATGTTCAGCAGGTGGTGAAATTCGTTGTGCTGTCCGCGCTCGGCGCGACCATAGCGCCCACCGTAGCGCTGATCCCGCTCTCGCTCCTGTACCCCTTGCCGGGCGCGGACCTGTTCGCCAACTGGCGGACCTGGTGGCAGGGCGACACCTCGGGCATCCTGATCTTCACGCCGCTGATTCTGAGCTGGAGCGTGCGCGGCACGGTGCAATGGACGCCGCGCAGAGTGCTCGAGGGCCTGCTGCTCGCGGCTCTGCTTCTCGCCGCCACGCACGTGGCGTTCAGCAGCGGCTTCGGCCGCACCTTTGTCATCGTGCCGCTCATCGTATGGGCGGCGTTCCGCTTCGGCCAGCGCGAGGTGACCACCGCAATCACCGTGGTGTGCGCGCTGGCGCTCTGGTACACCCTGAGCGAGGAGAGCGGGCCGTTCGCCACCGCGCCGCTCAACGAGTCGCTGCTGCTGCTGCTGGCGTTCATCAGCACGGTGGTGTTCACCGGCCTGGTACTGTGCGCGGTGATCAGCGAGCTCAGTCGCGCGATGGGCGAGCTGCAGTCGCGAGTGCTCGAACGCACGCGCATGCTCGGCGAGAGCGAGCGACGCTTCCGGCTGATGGTGGAAAGCGTGGTCGACTATGCCATCTTCATGCTCGACAGCGACGGGCGCGTGGCGAGCTGGAATGCCGGCGCGCAGCGCATCCTAGGCTACAGCGCCGACGAGATCGTCGGCGAGAGCCTGTCGCAGTTCTACCCGCGCGAGGACCTCGAGCGCGGCGAGCCCCAGGTCGAGCTGGGGGCGGCGAAGGCCGAGGGGCGTTTCGAGCAAGAGGGCTGGTGCGTGCGCAAGGACGGCTCGACGTTCTGGGCCAACGCGGTGGTCACCGCGGTGCGCGACGACACCGGCAAGCTCCTCGGCTTCGCCAAGGTGACGCGCGACCTTACCGAGCGCAACCGCGTCGAAGCCGAGCTGATCCGTGCCAAGGTGGCGGCGGAGAAGGCGAGCGAGGCAAAGTCGCAGTTCCTCGCCAACATGTCGCATGAGTTGCGCACGCCGCTCAACAGTCTGCTGATCCTCGCGCGTCTGCTCGCCGACAACGTGGGCGGCAACCTCACCCCCAACGAGGTGCAGTTCGCGCAGACCATCTACGCGTCGGGCATGGATTTGCTCTCGATGATCAACGACCTGCTCGACCTGGCGAAGATCGAGTCGGGCGCCCTCACCACCGTCAACGTCGCGCCCGCGCGGCTCGACGAGCTGCGCGAGGACCTCGAGCGCACCTTCGGGCAGGTCGCGCAGGGCAAGGGCCTGCAATTCTCCATTTTCATCGACCCCGCGCTGCCGCCGCTGGTCAGTACCGACATGGGGCGCCTCAAGCAGGTGCTGAAGAACCTGCTCGCCAATGCGTTCAAGTTTACCAAGCAGGGCCGCGTCTCGCTCGCCATCGCGCCGGCGCAGTCCGGCTGGACGCCGGGGCACGGGCGGCTCGACGCGGCGCGCTCGGTAATCGCTCTCTCCGTCGCCGATACCGGCATCGGCATTCCGGCAGACAAGCAGAGGATCATCTTCGAGGCATTTCAGCAGGCCGACGGCACGACGAGCCGGCAATACGGCGGCACCGGCCTCGGGCTGTCGATCAGCCGTGAGCTGACCCGGCTGCTCGGCGGAGAGATCCGCCTGTCAAGCGACCCGGGGAAGGGCAGTACCTTTGCGCTCTACCTGCCGCTCGCCGACGCTTAGAAACGAACCAGCCGCGGTTCGCCCCGCGCGATTTCCAGGTAGCCGCCGCGCCCGTACCAGTCGGGCAGCACCCAGCGCTCGCAGCGCCGCGCGTCGACCTGCACGGCGTGGCGGCCCGGCCGATGGGTGTGCCCATGCACCAGGCGGCGAACGCCGTGGCACCGCAGCGCCTCGCGCACGGCGTCGCGGTTCACGTCCATGATCGCGGCGGGCTTTTCCTGGATGACCGCCTTGCTTTTCTCGCGCAATGCCAGGATCGCGCTGCGCCGCTCGGCGACCGGCTGCGCCAGGAACTGCTGCTGCCAGGCGCTCGAGCGCGCCGTCGCGCGCCATGACTGGTAGTCGACGTCGTCCGTGCACAGGGTATCCCCGTGCATCAGAAGAGTCTTGACCCCGTTGATCTCTTCGAGGGTCGGATCCGCCAGCAGCTGCGCCCCGGTTTCCCTGCAGAACCGCTCGCCGATCAGGAAATCGCGGTTGCCGTGCATGACGCTCAGCCGCACGCCGCGCCGGGTCAGGTCGCGGAGGAAACCGGCGATGACGGCATTGAAGGACTCGTCAAGGCCGTCATCGCCGATCCAGTACTCGAACAGGTCGCCGAGGAGGTACAGCGCGTCGGCGGAGCGCGCTTTGCCTTCGAGGAAGGTGATCAGGCGCTCGTTCGCTTCGGGACGATCCTCGCTGAGGTGGAGATCGGAGGCGAAAAGCGCGCGCACTACTTCCCGCTCACCAGCGTCATCGACTCGATGACGACCGGCGAGCGCGGCACATCGCGCGGAAAGGGGCCGCCGGGGCCGGTCGGCGTCTTCGCGATCTTGGTGACCACGTCCATCCCCGAAACCACCTTGCCGAACACGGCGTAGCCATTGCCGTCGCTGCGCGGATCGCCCCAGTTGAGGAAGCCGTTGTCGCCGACGTTGATGAAGAACTGCGCCGTCGCCGAGTTGGGATCCGCGGTGCGCGCCATGGCCACGGCGCCGGGCTCGTTCTTCAGCCCGCCCTTCACGCCGGCCTGCGCCTCGTTGGCGATGGGCGAGCGCGTCTTCTTCTGCTTGAAGCCGCCATCGAAGCCGCCGCCCTGGATCATGAAGCCGTCGATCACGCGATGGAACACG
>Ga0209807_1000017_pt1 | contig 75094 bp, 75 predicted proteins | sample GraSoiAngelo_154_FD_186168 | JGI IMG/M metagenome (GOLD analysis project Ga0209807, IMG submission 186168) | Grasslands soil microbial communities from the Angelo Coastal Reserve, California, USA - 14_1009_13_20cm (SPAdes) (version 2) | ecosystem: Environmental > Terrestrial > Soil > Grasslands ... | reverse complement strand
GCCTGGTAGTAAGGGTAGAAGCTCGGGTCGTCCAGATTGCGCGTTCCGCAATAAGGCACGAGGTGCGAAGTCCTGAAGCCGAGCTCCTTCACGCAGCGGCGCAACTCGTCCGCCATGGCTTCGGGACAGCCCGCCGGCGCCATCGCCACCGGCAGAAAAATATTCTCATGGCCCTTCACCAGCTTCGCCACCCAATCGTTGAAGAGGCGCGCGCACTCGCGTCCGAGCCCGCCGATGTTCGAGGTCGCGACGGTGATCTGCGTCGGGAACAGCAGTTGCTTGTCGATGCCTTCCCTGGCGAGGTCCTCGCGGCGGCGCGCCATGTCGTAGCCGCCCACTTGCCGGGCCGCGATATCGCCCCCGCGCCAGCGGGTCTTCGGGTCGTAGATATAGGGGTGCCGGTGCGCGGCGTGGCCTTGCGGGCTGATGGGGTCGAGCGAATGCAGGAACTTCGTGTTGTGCGTGCGCCCGTCATTCAGCTTGACCGGCCTGAAACGCTCGTACGGACCGTCGAGCTTGTAGACCTCGTCCATGAAATAACCTTCGCGCAGATGGGAATCGAAGTCGATGATCATGCTGGAGGTCTTGGATTCGGAGTTGGGCGTCGGGTCGTCGCCGGATGTCGAATGAGGCAATTCTAAACCACGACATGGAGCCCGCGCTTCGAAGGCGCCGGAGTCCCGCGTGCTATGATTTCGGCGCCACCCGTTCAACCCGTTTTCCCGAGTTCATGCGCGTCGGCCTGTTCGCAACCTGCCTCGTGGATCTCATGCGGCCTTCGATCGCATTTGCCGCGCTCAAGCTCCTGGAGAACGCCGGATACGAGGTGACGGTGCCGGCGGCGCAGACCTGCTGCGGGCAGCCCGGCTGGAACTCCGGCGACCGGGAGTCCGCACGGTCGCTCGCCGAGAAGCTGATCGTCGAGTTCGAAGACTGCCGCTACGTGGTCGTGCCTTCAGGCTCGTGCGCCGGGATGATCCGCGCGCATTTCCCCGAGGTCTTCGCGGACGAGCCCGCAATGCTCGCGAAGGCGCGGGAGCTGGCCGGGCGCACGTACGAGCTCACGGAATTCCTGACCAAGATTGCGAAGCGCGGGGTCGTTTCCGCGAGCTTCGACGGCACGGTGACCTATCACGATTCGTGCTCGGGTCTGAGAGAGATCGGCGTGAAGGCACAGCCGCGGCAGCTCCTCGCGAAAGTGGCGGGGCTCAAGCTCATCGAGATGGAAGAGTGCGAGACCTGCTGCGGCTTCGGCGGCACTTTTTCCATCAAGTACGGCGACATCTCCTCGGCGATGGCGGAAAAAAAGTGCGCGAACATCGAGGCGAGCGGCGCGCAAGCCGTCGTGCTCGGCGACCTGGGCTGCATGCTGAACATCGAGGGGCGGCTGCGCCGCCGCGGAGACGCGAAGACGCGGGTGCTGCACGTCGCCGAAGTGCTGGCCGGGCCGACCGAGGGTTAGCGCCTTTGCAGATCCAAGCGATGCACTTCAAGGCGCGCGCGAGCGCAGCGCTCGCCGACGCGACTTTGCAGGCGAACCTGCGCAAGTTCCAGTCCGCGGGCTTCACGGCGCTCCGCGCCAAGGCGGTGGCCGAGTTCGGCCCGGAGCTCTTCGAAGCGCTGCGCGGGGAGGGCGCGGCGATCCGCGACCGCTCACTCGAGAGCCTGGACGCGTGGCTGGACCGCTTCGAAGCGGAAGCCGTGCGTCGCGGCGCGACGGTGCTTTTTGCCGAGACCCGCGCCGAAGCGTGCGAGCTGCTCGTCGAGATCTGCCGCCGGCACGGCGTCAGGAAAGCGATCAAGTCGAAGTCGATGCTTTCGGAGGAAGCGGGAGTGAACGAAGCGCTAGCAGCGAACGGGATCACACCCATCGAGACCGACCTCGGGGAATACATCCTGCAGCTCGCCGGGGAGCCGCCTTCGCACATCATCGCCCCGGCGCTTCACAAGAGCAAAGACGAGGTCGCTGATCTGTTCCAGGCCCATCACCATGCGCCGCGCAAGGACGACATCCCGCGCATGACCCGCGAAGCGCGCGAAGTGCTGCGGGGGCACTTCCTCTCGGCCGATCTCGGTATCTCGGGCGGCAACTTCCTGATCGCCGAGACCGGTTCGGGCGTGATCGTCACGAACGAAGGCAACGGCCGCATGGTGACGACACTGCCGCGCGTGCACGTGTGCATCACCGGCATCGAGAAGGTGCTCCCGACGCTGGAGGATTTCTCGACCCTGCTCAGGCTCCTCACGCGCTCGGCGACCGGCCAGGCGATCTCGAACTACGTGAGCCTGTTCACCGGTCCGCGCGGGCGGCAGGATCGTGACGGTCCCGAGCACATGGTCTTCATCCTGGTCGACGCCGGCCGCACCCATCTCGTGGGCGGCGACATGCAGGAGATGCTGCGCTGCATCCGATGCGGGGCGTGCATGAACCACTGTCCCGTATACAGAGCGGTCGGAGGGCACAGCTACGGCTGGGTCTACCCGGGCCCGATGGGCTCGGTGCTCACGCCTAGTTACGTGGGCCTTGCGAACGCGCTCGATCTCCCCCACGCGGCGACGCTTTGCGGCGCGTGCTCGGTGGCGTGTCCGGTCAAGATCCCGCTGCCCGAGCTGCTGCGCAAGCTTCGCGAAAAACAAGTGAATCGCGGCCTGCGCCCGTGGCGCGAGATGGCGGCGGTCCGCCTGTGGTCATGGACGGCGAGGCGCCCACGCCTTTACGCGCTCGCGACGGCGATCGCCGTGCGTCTCCTGCGCCTCCTCGGCGGACGCGACGGGATGATAGCCGCTCTGCCCTTCGGGCGGGAGTGGACCCGCGGCCGGTTTTTCCCGGCGCCGAAGTCCGGCAGGACTTTCCGTTCTCTCTACGCGTCCCGCCCGACGCCTGCGCTGCGGAAGCCGTAGCTAGAGCCAGCCCGCTTTGCGGAAGCGGAACCAGAGGTAGACGTTGATTGCGGCCATCATGCCGAGTGCCAAGGGATAGCCGAACGCCCATTTCAATTCCGGCATCTGCGCGAAGTTCATGCCGTAGACGCTGGCGATGAAGGTCGGCACCGCGATGAGCGCGCCCCAGGCCGCGAGGCGCTTGGTCACTTCGGTCTCGCCGAAGGTGATCATGGCGACGTTCACCTGGATCGCGGTGGTCACGGTGTCGCGTTGGCCGTTGATGTTCTGGTTGATCCGAACCAAGTGGTCGTAGACGTCCCGGTAGTAATCCTGCAGCCCCGAGCACACTTGCGGAACGCGGCCGCCGTGCAGCTTGCCGACCGCCTCGAGCAGCGGCAGCACCGCATGCTGCAGCGAGGTGAGCTTCTGCCTCACGTAGTAGAGCCCCTCGATGTTGGCGCGCAGCGACTTGCCGGAGAAGATCTGTGTCTCGAACTTCTCGAACTCGTCCTCGATTGCGTCGAGCACCGGAAAATACCTGTCGACGACTGCGTCGATCAGAGCGTAGAACACGAAGCCCGCCCCGTGCTTCAAGAGCTCTGGCTCGCGCTCGCAGCGAGCGCGCACGGCGGCGAAGCCCGGCTCGGCCTGATTGCGCACGGACAGCACGAAATTCCTGCCGACGAAGACGTCGACCTCCCCGACCTTGATCTCGCCGCTCACGAACTCGATGTTGTGCAGCACCGCGAACAGCGAGTCTCCGTACTCCTCGATCTTGGGGCGCTGATGGCCGTGGCGCGCGTCCTCGACGGCGAGCTCGTGCAGATCGAACTCGTGCTGCATGGCGGCGAGCTCGCCCGGCCCGGGGTCTTTCATCGCGACCCAGACGAAGCACTCGGGGCGGCTGACGTACTTACTGATGTCCTCGGGCGCGATGTCGCCGAGCTTTTCTCCGTCCTGATATGCGGCGCAGTTGATGAGCATCCGAATCTCCGGTCTACGGCCAATGATAGGGCACGAGCGTGCCTCCGCATAGGCTAAAATAACGTCCCTTGCATCCGCCTGACCGTCCGCCCATGCCCCGCATCAGTCGCCGAACCGAGAACCTAGGCACCGAAAACGCCTTCGTCGTCCTCGCGGAAGTGAACGAGCTCGTCCGCCGGGGGAAGGACATCATCTCCTTCTGTATCGGACAGCCGGATTTTCACACGCCCGCAAACGTCCAGGACGCGGCGGTGCGGGCGGTGCGCGAAGGCCGGCACGGCTATACGCCTTCGGCCGGGATCGTCGAGCTGCGCGAGGCCGCCGCGCGCTACATGGGTGCCATGCGCGGGCTGAGCATCCGCCCGGAGGATGTCGTGATCGGCGGCGGGGCGAAGCCCTTCATCGCGTACTCCATCCTCTCGACCACCGACTACGGCGTCGGCGACGAGGTGATCTATCCGAATCCGGGGTTTCCGATCTACGAGTCGCAGATCGTCGCGAACGGCGCGGTACCGGTGCCGCTGCATCTGCGCGAGGCGCGCAATTTCGCCTTCGATCCGGCCGAGCTCGAATCGAAGATCACGAAAAAAACGAGGCTCGTCATCCTCAACTCGCCGCAGAATCCGACCGGCGGCATCCTGACGAAGAAGGATCTCGAAGCCATCGCGGCCATCCTGGGGCGGCATCCCGAGGTCTGGATCTACGCCGACGAGATCTACTCGAGGCTGTGCTACGAGGGATCGTTCGCGTCGATAGCGTCCCTGCCGGGAATGCTCGAACGCACGATCATCTCCGACGGCGCCTCCAAGACCTGGGCGATGACCGGCTGGCGCATCGGCTTCGCCTCGAACCCCGCCCTCGCGCCGCAGTTCGTGCGCTGGGTGACGAACACGGACTCCTGCGCTTCGCACGTCAGCCAGTGGGCGGCGGTCGAGGCGATCAACGGTCCTCAGGACGATGCGCAAAAGATGCGCGACTCGTTCCTCGTGCGGCGCGACCTGATCGTAGGCTTGCTGAACGAGGCCCCGGGCGTCTCCTGCAAGACGCCGGGCGGCGCCTTCTACGCCTGGCCGAACGTGACCGAGGCCTGCCGCATGGTGGGCGTCGCGGATTCGGAGGAGTTCAGGAAGCGCCTCTTGAACGAGGCCGGGGTCGCGGTGCTCGCCGACATCCACTTCGGCGCACGCGTGCCCGGCGAGGGCCAGCACATCCGCTTCTCCTACGCCGCTTCGAAAACCGCGATCGAGCAGGGCGTCGCGCGCATGGCCGAGTTCATCCGCAGAAACCGGCGTCGCGTAGCCTAAAGTCCGGCGATGGCGGGCGACCGGATAGTCGTAGGCATGTCGGGCGGCGTGGATTCGTCGGTCGCCGCGCTGCTCCTGAAGCGACGGGGTTTCGACGTGGTCGGCCTTTTCATGAAGAACTGGGAGGAAGACGACGACGACGAGTACTGCTCGACGCGCCAGGACCTCGTCGACTGCGCCTCGGTCGCCGAGGTGATCGGCATCGAGCTCGAGGCGGTGAATTTTTCGGCCGAGTACAAGGAGCGCGTCTTTGCGGCCTTTCTCGCGGAATATTCCGCCGGCCGCACGCCCAACCCGGACGTGCTGTGCAATGCCGAAATCAAGTTCAAGGCTTTCCTGGACCACGCGATCGCCTTGGGCGCGAAGCGCATAGCCACCGGGCACTATGCGCGCCTGAGGGAATCGGCGGGAAGGTTCGAGCTGCTCAAGGCGGTCGATTCCGCCAAGGACCAGAGCTATTTCCTGCATCGCCTCACACAGGCGCAGCTCGCCCGCGTCGTGTTTCCTCTGGGCGACATGACGAAGACCGAGGTGCGCAGAGTCGCCCGGGAGGCCGGGTTGCACAATTTCGCCAAGCGCGATTCGACCGGGATCTGCTTCATCGGCGAGCGGCCGTTTCGCGAGTTCCTGAACCGCTATCTGCCGAGGAAGCCCGGTCCGATGCGCACGCCCGAGGGCAAGACCGTCGGGGAGCATATCGGGCTCTCTTTCTATACCATCGGCCAGAGAAAAGGCGTCGGCATCGGCGGCATGAAGGACTCGGCGGGCGGGGCCTGGTACGTCTGCGGCAAGGATCTGGCGAAAAACGAATTGATCGTCGTGCAGGGGCACGACCACCCGCGGCTGCTGTCGCAGAAGCTTCGCGCGGAGGATCTCGCCTGGGTGAGCGGCGCCGCGCCGCAACCGAGCTTCTCTTATGGCGCGAAGACGCGCTACCGCCAGGCCGACGCCGCCTGCCGCATCGACCGCATACGCGACGAGGACCTCGAGGTGGAATTCTCCGCTCCTCAGTGGGCGGTGACTCCGGGCCAGTCGGTCGTTCTCTATCGCGAGGACGTGTGCCTGGGGGGAGGCGTCATTCAATGAAAAAGCCGCCCATCGGTCGGCTTTTTCTCCGCGCAGGCTCGGTCGGCCGCGCCTAGTCGCGAAACGCCTCGACCGAGATCCACAGCTTCACTTCATCGCTCACCGGCCCGACGATGAATTTCATTCCGAAGTCGGAGCGATTGAACGCGCCGGTGGCGTTGCCGCCGCAGAAATAGCGCTTGCCCTGGGTGCGGGGATCGGGCCCGCACTTCCAGCGCTCCACCGTCAGGGTGAGCGGCTTGGTCACGCCGAGCAGGGTCAGCTGGCCTTCCACCGTAGCGGGGGCATCGCCGTGCCATTTCGTCGCCGTGCCCTTGTAACTCATGGTCGGAAATTCCGCCACGTTGAAGAAGTCGGGCGAGCGCAAGTGCTCGTCGCGCGAGCGGGGGCGGCTCCCCTTGTCGTTGTCCCCGGTGCTCAGGGTGGCGGTCGGCACCGTGAGCTCGATCGTGCCGGTCTTGGCCGCGGTGTCGAGGACCAGCTTTCCCGAGATCTTCTCGAAGCGCCCCCGGATCACGGAGGTGCCCAGATGCACCGTGTCGAAGTACGGAAAACTGTGGTACGCATCGATGGTGAAGGACTCAGGCGCCGCGGCCGCCGCGAACGGCAGCGCGGCGGCGAACAGGCCAGTTGAAAATTTGCTCGACATGCCCTCTTCCTTTCGGTGGGTTGACGGTTAATTCAGCCGCCCGCGTGCCAGGCGAGCGCGCAGGCAATTCCGGCCACGAAGAACCCGAACAACGACAGCAGCAGCGCCTGCAGCCAGACCGGCGCACCCGCGTTTACCGGCAAGCTCGCCGCGAGCGGCACGAGCGCGAGCGCGGCGACAGCGTACCACGGCACCTGGGCGAGGATCATGGCGGCGGCGGCGAGCAGCGCGGTGAGGAACGCGGCGGCGAGCATAAAGGTCGCGCCCGCGTGAATTTTTCTTCCGATGATCATCTGCACCAGCAGGAACGCGCCCGACCCGGCTGCGACCGCCATGCCGTACAGGCCATAGGTCAACGAGGCGCCGAGGATCGCCGCCCCTCCGGCGCCTGCTCCGAGGGCGAGGCCGGCGGCGCCCGCGCGCACGCCGTCCTCGGCAAGGCGGCTGTGTGAGAACCCTACCGTCCAGGCCGCGGCGAGCACCGCAGTACCTCCCGGGAGCAGCGCCCGTTCGAGGCCCTTCGGCGCGAGTATCGGCCAGAAAATCCATGCCGCTGCGGCGCCTCCCGCCAAGGCGAGCGCCCATGCCTCGAAACGCGTGGGGCGGAAAGCGAAATCGATGACGATGCCCGCCAGCGGCGCGGCGAATCCCAGAAGGATGATCTTGCGCGTCGCGGTGAGCGGCTCAAAAGTGAATCCGGCGATGAAATATACCGCCGTGGCGAATGCGGCGACGACCGCGAGTCCGCCGAGGCGGAAGGGCGCGAGGAGCGCGGTGACGGTCAGCGCGGCAATGAAAGGCGCGAGGCCGCCCTGGACGGCTGGATTGGCGAGCATTTCCTGCATTGCGCGTTGTCGGGCAGACTGGATCCGGAGCGGAGCTCGGCGCGCCGAGCCGTCATTCCTTCGGAACCGTATCGGCGAACGACTGGCGCTCTGAGAGCTTCGCGAACGCCCGCGCGAGATTGGCGTGAGTCTTCTTCCAGTCCATCTTGGCATACCGGAAATCGAGCCAGCCTAGGCACACGCCGACGGCAATGTCGGCGAGGCTGTAGGCGTTGCCCACGCACCAAGGCTTGTCGTCCAGCTCGGAATCCATTGCGGCGAGCCCGGCGCGGACCTTTCCCATCTGGCGCTCGATCCACGGCGCGCTCCGCAGCTTCGTCTCGCGCTGGTTTTCCAGCCGTGCGAGCACGCCCGCGTCGAGCACGCCGTCGGCGAGCGCCTCCCAGCGCCGCGCTTCGACGCCCTCGCGGTTTCCCGCGGGCACGAGCCGCGCAATCGGCGAGGCGTTGTCCAGAAACCCGACGATCACTCGTGAATCGAACAGCGTCCTGCCGTCGTCGAGCAGCAGCGCGGGTACCTTGCCGAGCGGGTTGAGCTTCGCCGCTTTGGCGTCGGGTTTCCAAGGGTCGTCGATCTCGAAATCGAAATCGATTTTCTTTTCCGCCAGCACGATGCGCACCTTGCGCGTATACGGGCTGGCGAGGGAGCCGATGAGCTTCATTCGGATGAGCTTATATCATACGGGCGGCTTTGAATCTTCGCCGGAGCTGCGGCAGCGCTTCGCGCTCGAACCAGGGGTTCTTCTTCATCCAGAGGCGGTTGCGCGGGCTGGGGTGGGGAAGGGGGAAGAATTGGGGCAGGTACTCTTCGCGTGCGCGCACGGTCTCGGCGAGGGTTTTTTTCCTGCGCGAGCCGAGGTAGTAGGCCTGGGCGTAGCTGCCGACGAGCAGCGTGAGCCGGATGGCGGGCAGGTGCGCGCGCAGCTTCGGATGCCATTGCGGCGCGCATTCGGGCCGCGGCGGAAGGTCGCCCGATTCGCCCGTTCCCGGGTAGCACAGGCCGGCGGGAACGATGGCGATGTGGCGCTCATCGTAGAAATCCTCGCGCTCGATGCGCAGCCATTCGCGCAGCAGCTCGCCCGAAGGGTCATTCCAGGGAATGCCGCTCTCGTGCACGCGCCGGCCGGGCGCCTGCCCCACGATGAGGACGCGCGCGGTGGGCGAAGCGCGCAGCACCGGCCTAGGCGGGTTGGGAAGATGGGCCTCGCAGATTCTGCACGCGCGGACTTCGGCGAGCAGGCGCTCGAATTGGGCGGGCTCCACCCGCATGATAAAATCGGTGCTGTTCGCCATACGGGCTCCGTTGATGCCGCCGCATTCGCCGCCGTCACCGCTCAACGCATTATCCCCTCTGGACGGACGCTATCACAAGCAACTCGAGCCGCTGCGCGCCTGCTTCAGCGAAGCCGCGCTGTTCCGCTACCGCATCGCAGTCGAGATCCGCTGGCTCCTCGCGCTCGCCGCCGAGCCAACGATCGCCGAGATCAAGCCCTTCTCGAAAGCGACCCACGCCGAGCTCGAACGGATCATCGAGAACTTCTCCGAGGAGGACGCCGCACAGGTAAAGGCCGTCGAGGCCCAGACCAACCACGACGTGAAGGCGATCGAGTACTGGGTGAAAAAGCGGCTGGCTGGCAATCCGGAAGGCGCGCGCGTCGCCGAGTTCGTGCATTTCGCCTGCACTTCGGAGGATATCAACAATCTCGCCTATGGACTGATGCTGAAGGAAGGGCGCGACCGGGTGCTGCTGCCCGCGCTCGATCGCGTGATCGAGGCGCTCGCCGCGCTCGCCGTGCGGCTCGCCGATGCGGCGATGCTCGCGCGCACCCACGGCCAGCCCGCCTCGCCGACGACGCTCGGCAAGGAGCTTGCGAACGTGGTGCACCGGCTGCGGCGCGCGCGCCGCTCGATCGCCTCGGTGTCCCTCACCGGGAAGATGAACGGCGCGGTGGGCAACTACAACGCTCACGTCGCCGCGTACCCGGACTTCGATTGGGAGCGCTTCGCCAGGGCTTTCGTCGAGTCGCTCGGCCTCGAGTTCGCTGCGTACACCACCCAGATCGAGCCGCACGACAGCCTCGCCGAGGAGTTCGACGCGCTCGCGCGCGCCAACACCGTGCTCCTCGATCTCGACCGCGATCTGTGGGGCTACGTATCGCTGGGTTATTTCAGGCAGAAGACCCAAGCGGGCGAGGTCGGCTCCTCGACCATGCCGCACAAGGTCAATCCCATCGATTTCGAGAATTCCGAAGGCAATCTCGGAATTGCAAACGCGCTGCTGCGGCATCTTTCCGAGAAGCTGCCCGTGTCGCGCTGGCAGCGCGACCTGTCGGATTCGACGGTGCTGCGGAACATAGGCGTCGCGCTCGGCCACAGCCTGCTCGCCTACGAATCCTGCTTGAAGGGCCTCTCCAAGCTCGAGGCGGATCCCGCGCGCATGCTCGAGGACTTGGAGGCTAACTGGGAAGTGCTCGGCGAGGCGGTGCAGACGGTGATGCGCCGCTACGGCCTTCCCGATCCCTACGAGCAGTTGAAGGCGCTGACACGCGGCAAGCGCGTGGAGGGCGAAGCGATGCGCGCCTTCATCCGCGGCCTCAAGTTGCCTGAAGCCGAGAGGGCGCGGCTGCTCAAACTCACGCCTGCCGGCTACATCGGCAAGGCCGCCGAGCTCGCCCGCAAGATCTAGAAGACCGATCTTGACTCCCCCAGCCTTGCGCCGGGTTCTTGCCGATTTCGGCGGCGTCTACTTCGTCAACGGCCTGGTCGCGTTCATCTTCGCGGCTTCCGGCCCGGTCGCGATCATCCTCGCGGTGGGCACGCGCGGGGCGCTGGCGCCGTCGGATCTGTCCTCGTGGATATTCGGCGCGTTCTTCGTGAACGGGCTGATCAGCATCGCCTTCTGCTGGTTCTACCGGCAGCCGCTGGTTTTCTTCTGGACGATTCCCGGGACGGTGCTGGTCGGGCCCGCGCTCGGCCACCTGAGCTACGCGGAGGTGATCGGCGCGTACATCGCAACCGGTATTCTGATGCTCGCGCTCGGCCTCTCCGGATGGGTGCGGCGCGCGATGGAGGCCGTGCCGATGCCGATCGTGATGGGCATGGTGGCGGGCGTGTTCCTGCGCTTCGGGCTCGATCTCGTGTTCGCCGTCCGCGACGACTTCTGGATTGCCGCGCCGATGGTGGCCGCGTTTGTCGCGATCAGCGCCTCTCAGCGGCTCGCGCGGCTCGTGCCGCCACTCATCGGTGCTCTGGCCGTCGGCGTAATCGCGATAGCACTGATCGGCAGATTCGAGGCCACGGCGCAGACTGTCGCGCTGGCGCACCCGAATTTCTACTCGCCGGCATTTTCCTGGCGCGCGATGGTGGAGCTGGTCGTGCCGCTGGCGATCACCGTGCTCGTGGTGCAGAACGGGCAGGGGATCACGGTGCTGCGCTCCGCCGGCCACGCCCCGCCCGTCGACGCGGTGGCCGCCGCGTGCGGCGCCGGCTCGATCGTCACGGCCTTCATCGGCGCGGTCTCGACCTGCCTCACAGGCCCGGTGAACGCGATCATCTCGTTCTCCGGAGACAGGCGCCGGCACTATACCGCAGGGATCTTCGTCGGCATGCTTGCGCTCGCCTTCGGTCTGTTCGCGCCTTTTTTCACCCGCCTAATGCTGGCGGCGCCCAAAGCCTTCATCGCCGCGCTCGCGGGCCTGGCGATGCTGCGCGTGCTGCAGACCGCGTTCACGGTGAGCTTTCGGGACCGCTTCGCGCTCGGTGCGCTGGTGACGTTTCTCGTGACCGTCGCCGACGTTCCCATCCTCAATATCGGGGCGCCGTTCTGGGGGCTCGTGTTCGGGTACTGCGCGTCGCGCCTGCTCGAGCGCAGCGACTTTCCGGCGCGCGGGTGAATTAGCTTTTCTTCTCGCTCGGAAGCGACGGAAGGGTGCGCAGGTAGGCGACCAGCGCGTCCAGATCGGGAGCGGTGAGTTTGCTGGTCGTATTGGTGACGACCTCGCCCATCGATTCGGCGGGAACATCGCCGTCGGGCGTGAAGCCGGTCACGAGGAAATCCTTCAGCTCCTTGTCGTCCCACTTCCTGAGTCCCGTCGGGGTGAGATTGGCGACGGCCTTGCCGTCGGGGGCTTTGCCGCCGGCTAGATAGCGGCTAGACTTCGGGCCGCCGAGGAAATTGCGCGGCGTGTGGCACTCGCTGCAATGCCCGAGGGCCTGCACCAGATAGGCGCCGCGGTTGGCGATGTCGCTCAGGCCCGGTATGTTCGTGAATGGGCCGGGCGTGAAGAAGAACCACTTCCAGAAGGTGACCACCCAGCGCCAGCCGAAAAAGAACCAGAGATCGTGCTCCTTGCTCGGATGCGCGCTCGGCGGGAGTGTGCGCAGATAGGCCCAAAGGTCGCGAAGATCGCCGTCGACGATCTTGGTAAACGACGGATAAGGAAACGCGGGGAAATAGTTCGAGCCGTCTGGCCGCTCCCCGACTCGTATCGCACGTATGAAATCCGCCTCGGTCCAGCTTCCGATCCCCGCCTTCGGGTGCGGCGTGATGTTCGGGCCGTAGAAGGTGCCGAAGGGAGTCTTGAGCGCGCGCCCGCCCGCGAAGGGAACGGCGCCCTCCTTCTCCTCCGTGTGGCACCCGACGCAGCCCGCGGCCTTCGCGAGATACTCCCCGCGTTTCGCGTCGCCCTGCGCCGCCGTGTTGCCCGACCACGCGACGGCGAGCAACGCACACTCGCAGACGCGCAACGCTACTTTCAGGTGGACGCGGAGGGTACTGCGCATCTGCCGATTATGCATCATCGGCAAAAAAGAAAGCCCCGCCGAGGCGGGGCTCTCTCGAGAAAACGCGCGCTACTGTTTTTCGCGGAAATGCTCGTGGCAAGCGCCGCAGGCCTTGCCGACGCCGCCGATCGCCGTTTTTTGCGCGGCCTCATCGCCACCTCTGGAAACCGCGACCAACCCCTGGACGGCTCTCTGGAAATTGTCCTGCGCCTCCTTGAACTTGGCCGGTTCGTCCCAGATCGCCGGCAGAGCGGCGGTCTTAACGGTCGCCCCCTTGCTGGCGGGCGCGAAACCGTCCCAGGGCATTCTGCTGAGGGCGTCGAGCATGGCGGCGTTGAATGCGACGGTGTCGGCGTTGTAGGGGACTTTGCCCTGGGCCATGCCGCCCAGCGGGCCCATGTACTTGCCCTGCAGGGTCATCGCTGCCTGGCGCTGTTTGACCAATATCTCGGGCTTGACCTGCGAGAAGGCGGTGAGCGTGTGTCCCGCCCCCAGCGCCAGGGCAAATCCGGCCAGCAGAAGCCTCTTTTTCATTCGATTTCTCCTCAGTTGTAGGGACGTGCTTGTTGGGACATGCGGACGTCATTGTAGCGGCGTTTGCCGCATGGGTGGCATAACAGTTTCCGGCCGCGGTTTATTCCAGCGACGGGGCAGCGGCCCTCGCTCAAATGACCGCTTCCTGCTTCTTTTCCTTGAGCGGCTTCACCAAGTCCTCGCGCCGGATGCCCAGCCAGCGCACGATCGGCGCCATGACCAGCACAGAGGAATAGATCCCGAAACAGATGCCGATGGTGAGGGCGAGCGCAAAGTAGTGCAGGGCCGGTCCTCCGAACACGAGCATCGAGGTCACCATCGTCTGGGTGCAGCCGTGGGTGATGATCGTGCGCGAGATCGTCCGGGTGATGGCGTTGTCGATGATCTCGGTGACGCTCGCCTTTCTCATCTTCCGGAAATTTTCCCGGATCCGGTCGGCGATCACCACCGACTCGTTCACCGAGTAGCCGAGCACCGCGAGCACGGCGGCGAGGACGGGCAGCGAGAACTCCCACTGGAACAGGGCGAAAAAACCCAGGATGATCACCACGTCGTGCAGGTTGGCGATGATCGCCGCGACCCCGAATTTCCATTCGAAGCGGACCCAGAGGTATAGGACGATACCAATAGCGGTGACGAACAGGGCAAGAGCGCCGTTCCACGCAAGTTCTTCGCCAACCTGCGGGCCGACGAACTCGACACGCTGCAACTTGGCCGTCTTGTCGTCGGCTGTGAGTCCCTCCATTACCGATTTCGAGAGATCGGCGTTGTTCTGACCGGTCTTAAGCGGCATGCGGATGAGGATGTCGCGTGAGGAGCCGAAGTTCTGCACCGAATAGTCGTTGTAGCCACGCGCATCGAGGGCCTTGCGGACTTTCTCGACGTCGGCGGCGTGTTCGTAGTTGATCTCTATTACTGTGCCGCCGGTAAACTCGATCGAAAAATTCAGACCCCTGGTGGCGAGGAAAAATACCGCGAACAGGAAAGTGACGAGCGACACCACATTGAACGCCAGCGCATGGCGCATGAACGGGATGTCGTGTCGGATTTTGAAGAACTCCATCAACGTGTCCTAATCTTGGATCGGCAAGGAGAAAACGCGGATCCGAGGGTCTCTGTCAGAGAGCACCGGTGAAAATGCGCGGTTATTTCCACGATGTATTTCCGATCGGTACCCGCTCGAGCCTTCTGCGCGAGCCGTAGGTGAGATTCACCATGCTTCTGCTCACCACGACCGAGGAAAAGATCGACGTCAGGATGCCTAGGCAGTGCACCACGGCGAACCCGCGCACCGGCCCCGAGCCGAAAATGAGGAGCGAAAGCCCCGCGATCAGCGTGGTAACGTTGGAGTCGAGGATGGTGCCGAAGGCGCGCTCGTATCCGGCGTGGATCGCCGCCTGAGGGGTGGCACCGCCGCGCAGCTCCTCGCGCACTCGCTCGTTGATGAGGACGTTGGCGTCGATCGCCATGCCGAGCGTGAGCGCGATCGCGGCGATGCCGGGAAGGGTGAGCGTGGCCTGGAGCATCGATAGCAGCGCGACGAGCAGCAGCAGATTGGAACACAACGCGAGCGCCGAGAACACCCCGAACACCGCGTAGTACGCGATGATGAATAGCGACAACGCAGCGAAGCCGTAGATGGTCGAGTCGAACCCCTTCTTGATGTTCTCGGCACCGAGCGACGGCCCCACCGTGCGCTCCTCTATGATCTCCATGGGTGCGGCGAGCGAGCCGGCGCGGATGAGCAGCGCGAGAGTATTGGTCTCTTCCGGCGTGAACAAGCCGGTTATCTGGAAACGGTTTGAAAACTCGCCTTGTATCTTTGCCACTGAAATCGCTTCGCCCTTGCCGCGTTCGAAGAGGATGATGGCCATGAGATGGCCCAGATTTTCCCGCGTAACACCCAGCATCACGCGGCCGCCGGCGGCATCCAGATTTATCGAAACGGCAGGCTGCTGATGCTGGTCGAACGTCGCTCCCGCGCCGGTGAAGCGGTCACCGGTCAACAGAACTTGCTTTCTCGTCGGCACGTTGGACACCGAGCCGTCTCGCCTTCGTTCGGGAAAGACGTCCACGTTGATTGTGCTGTTGGAGCGCATCGCGTCCTCGTCCACCAGCCGCACTTCGAGTGTCGCGGTGCGGCCGAGGATCTCCTTCGCCTTCGCGGTATCTTGCACGCCAGGGAGCTCCACTACCACGCGGTCCAGGCCCTGCTGCTGGATCACGGGCTCGGCGACGCCCAGCTCGTTGATGCGGTTGTGCAGCGTCTGGATGTTCTGCTTGAGCGCGGTTTCCTGGATCCGCTTTTGAGCCTCGGGGCGGATCGAGGCGATGAGGCGCAGCTCGCTGCCCGCGCCGGCGTCGGCGAGCTGCAGGTCGGGGAACTGCTCGGCGACGAGCGTGCGCGCCCTGTCGCGGGTCTCGGAGTCGCGGAACTGAATGGCGATGCCGTTGCTTTCGCGCGCGATCCCGGCATGGCGCACATTCTTGTCGCGCAGCTGCGAACGGATATCCCCGACATAGCTGTCGAGCTGCTTGGAGAGCGCCGCGCGCATGTCAACCTGAAGCAGGAAATGCACCCCGCCACGCAGATCGAGGCCGAGGTACATCGGCCTCGCGGGTATTATCGGAATCGCTGCGAGCCAGGCTGGGGAATTCGACAGCAGATTCAACGCGACCGTATATGAGGGATCCTGCGGATCGGGGTTGAGCGCCTGGTTGATGACGTCCTTGGCTTTCAGCTGGGTATCGGTATCGGCGAACCGCACCTTGACGGAATTGATGTCGAGGAAAACCCCGGTCGGCTGGATGCCGGCTTTCTTGAGCGCGTCCTCGACTCGGCCGAGCACGGTGCTGTCGATCTTCAAGGTGGTGCGCGCCGTTGACACCTGTACCGCCGGCGCCTCGCCGAAAAAATTGGGCAGCGTATAGAGGAGCCCGAGCGCCAACGCAACTGCGATGGTGACGTAGATCCAGCGGGGGTAACGGTTCATCTAGATCGACTTGATCGTGCCTTTGGGCAGAAGCGTCTGGATCGCGCTCCTTTGCATCTGCACCTCGGTGCCGGGCGCGATCTCGATCGAAACGTAGGTTTCGCCGATCTTGGTGATCTTCCCGAGTACCCCGCCCGAGGTGACGACCTCGTCGCCTTTTTGCAGCGCTTCTGTCATTTGCTTATGTTCCTTCGCGCGCTTCATCTGTGGACGGATCATGAGGAAATAGAGCAGGGCGAACATGCCGATGATGATGAAGAACTGCTCGTAGCCGGGGCCGGACGCGCCAGCCGGGGCCTGCGCCCATGCGGGGGAAATCAACACGATCGTCTCCAATGCGATTACGGCAAGGCGGGGAAGTATACCATCGGGAACTCGCCGTTCATCCGATTTCCCCGGATTTTCGGCGCGCCTCGCGAAACGCGACCAGGATGTCGGCGAGTTTTCGTTCCGCGATTGCGCGGCGCAGCTCGCGCATGAGCGTCTGGTAGTAGTGCAGGTTGTGCAGGGTGTTGAGCCGCGCCCCGAGGATCTCGTTCACCTTCTGCAGGTGGTGCAGGTAGCCGCGCGAGAAATGGGCGCAGGTGTAGCAGGGGCAGGTGGCGTCGAGCGGTCGCGTGTCGTCGCGGTAGCGGGCGTTGCGGATCCTGATGTCGCCGTAGCGGGTGAAGAGCCAGCCGTTGCGGGCGTTTCGCGTGGGAAGGACGCAGTCGAACATGTCGATCCCCGCCGCCACCGCCTCGACGATGTCCTCGGGGGTGCCCACGCCCATGAGATAGCGCGGCCTGTCCGCGGGCAGCCTCGGCGCGGTGTGCGCCATGACCCGGCGCATGTCGCGCTTGGACTCGCCGACCGAGAGCCCGCCGATCGCGTAGCCGTCGAATCCGATGGCCGCGAGCCCCGCGAGGGATTCGTCGCGCAAACCTTCGACCATTCCACCCTGGACGATGCCGAAAAGGGCGTTGGCGTTGCCTTCGTGCGCGCGCTTGGAGCGCTCGGCCCAGCGCAGGGAGAGGCGCATCGACTCCGCGGTGTCGCCCTCGCTCGCGGGGTAGGGCGTGCATTCGTCGAACACCATGACGATGTCGGCACCCAGCACCCGCTGGATGCGCATCGATTCCTCGGGGGTGAGCAGGAGGCGATCGCCGTTCACCGGCGAGGCAAAGCGCACGCCTTCCTCGGTGATCTTGCGAAGCTCGCCGAGGCTGAACACCTGGTAGCCTCCCGAGTCGGTGAGGATGGGTCCCGTCCAGCCGATAAAGCGGTGCAGCCCGCCGTGCGCCGCGATCACCTCCAAGCCAGGGCGCAGCCACAGGTGAAAGGTGTTGCCGAGGACGATGCGCGTGCCGTTCTCGACGAGCTCCGCGGGGCTCACGGCCTTCACCGCGCCGTAGGTGCCGACCGGCATGAACACCGGGGTCTCGACCGTTCCGTGCGCCAGCTCCAGGGTTCCCGCGCGCGCGGCGCCGTCGGTCGCGTGAACGGCGAATTTCATCCGGACATCCTATCGACCAGCATCGCGTCTCCGTAGGAGTAGAAGCGGTAGCGTCCTTCGGTCGCGTGGCGATACGCGCGCCGCACCCGCTCGATTCCGGCGAAGGCCGAGACGAGCACGAGCAGCGTCGATTTCGGCAGATGGAAATTGGTGACGAGGCGGTCGACCACCCGGAACTCGAATCCCGGGGTGATGAACAGATCGGTCTCGGAATCGCCCGCGACCGGGGCGCCGTGGGCGGCGGCCGAGGCTTCGAGGCAGCGCACCGTGGTCGTTCCGACCGCGACGATGCGGCCGCCGCGCTTGCGCGTTTTCGCGATCGCGGCCGCCGTCGCGTGCGGAATCTCGTAGCGCTCGCCGTGCATGCGATGCTTCGCGAGATCCTTCACGCGGACCGGCTGGAACGTCCCCGCGCCCACATGCAGCGTCACGTAGGCGAATTCGACTCCGCGTTCGGCAAGCGTGGCGAGCAGCGGCTCGTCGAAGTGCAGGCCCGCTGTGGGGGCGGCGACGGCCCCGGGGGAGCGCGCGTAGACCGTCTGGTAGCGCCTCTCGTCCTCCGTCTGCGGCGTGTGGGAAATATAAGGCGGGAGCGGGACGCCGCCGTGGCGTTCGAGCAGCTCGAGGACCGTTCCGTTGTCGGGAAAACGCAGGTGATAGAACTCTTCCGCGCGACCGAGCACGCGCACGTCCAATCCACCCGCGAGGCGCAGCGTGCTGCCGGGTTTCGCCGCCCGGCCCGCGTGGATCTGCGCGAGCGCTTCGTGCTTCGAAAGCACGCGCTCGATCAGCACTTCGATGTGTCCACCGGTCTGCTTTTTCCCGATGAGCCGCGCCTTGATCACCTTGGTGTCGTTGAATACCAGCAGATCGCCGGGCGCGAGCAGCCGCGGCAGTTCGAGGAAGCGCCGGTCTGCGAGGGAGGCGCCGACGCACAGCAGGCGGCTGCCCGAGCGCGTTTCGCTCGGGTTCTGCGCGATCAGCTCCGGGGGCAGCTCGTAGTCGAAGTCCTCGATGGAAAGATTCATGGCCGTGCCGTTATAATGCACGCGCTTTCACGCAGCAACCAGCCGGGATGGTGGAACTGGTAGACGCACGGGACTCAAAATCCCGCGGCCGCAAGGCCATGAGAGTTCGATTCTCTCTCCCGGCACCACCGGAATACGATGTCCACAGAGCCGCGCTTCAACAGCTTCCTCGCGCTGGGACCCCACGGCTTCCACCGCGTCGCCTACACCGAGTGGGGGGATCCCCGCGGACAGCACATCGTGCTGTGCGTGCACGGCCTCACGCGCAACGCCCGCGATTTCGATGAGCTCGCCGAGCACCTCGCCGGCCGGGGCTGCCGCGTCGTGTGCATGGACGTGGTCGGCCGCGGCGACAGCGACTGGTTCGAGCACAAGGAGGACTACGGATTCGCGCAGTATCTTTCCGACGCCGCCGCATTGCTCGCCCGGGTGACCGCGCCGCCTCACAAAGTCTCGCTTCTGCGCCGGCTCCAGGGAGCGAGCGTGGGGCAGCGAATCGACTGGGTCGGAACCTCGATGGGCGGCCTGATCGGGATGATGCTCGCGGCGAAGCCCGATTCTCCGATCCGCCGCCTGGTGCTGAACGACGTCGGGCCGCTGGTGCCCTGGGGGGCGCTGGTGCGGCTCAAGCTCTCGACCACCGGCGCCGGCGCGCGCTTTGCGAGCCTCGCCGAGGTCGAGCGCCATCTTCGCGAGACCTGCGCTTCGTTCGGTCCCTTGAGGGACTGGCAGTGGCGGCGGCTCGCCGCGCACGGGTCGCGGCGCGGCGAGAACGGAGAGTATTCGCTCGCCTACGACCCGGCGATCGTCAGTACGATGCGCGGCAGCAACGCTGGCATCGAATTCGGCAGCGACTTCCTTTTCGGCATCGACCTCTGGGGAACCTGGGACGCGGTGCAATGCCCGACTCTGGTTCTGCGCGGGGGGGAGTCCGACCTGCTGCCCGCGTCCACCGCCCGGCGGATGCAGGAGCGCGGGCCGCGGGTCCAGCTCGTCGAATTCCCCGGAATCGGCCATGCGCCGTGGCTGATGAGCGAAGGTCAGATCGATCCGGTACAGGAATTCATCCTCACGGCCGAACCCCGGAAAGGGGCTGCATGAGGATTTGCGTGGTCGGCGCAGGCGCCGTGGGCGGTGTAATCGGAGCGTGGTTTGCGAAGGCCGGGCACGACGTGTCGCTCGTCGCCCGCGGCACTCATCTCGAGGCGATCCGCAGACGGGGACTGACCTTGATTTCCGGAGGCAAGTCCGAAGTCCATCCGCTGCGCGCGTCGTCGGAGCCCGCCGATTTCGGGGTCCAGGATGCGGTCTTCATCTGCTTGAAGACGCACTCGATCGCGGCGATGCTGCCGCGCCTGAAGGCGCTCGTCGGCCCCGAGACCACGGTCATTCCGGCGATCAACGGCCTGCCGTGGTGGTATTTCTACAAGGAGGGCGGGCGCTTCGACGGCCGACCCGTCGACTGCCTGGATCCCAAAGGCAAGCTCTTCGCGGCGCTCGACCCGAGGCACATCCTCGGCTGCGTGGTGCACGCGGCGGCAGAGGTTAGGGAGCCGGGGGTCGTCGGCCACACCGCAGGCCGGTTGTTCATCATCGGCGAGCCCGATCGCACGAAGTCCGAGCGCGCGGAGCAGCTGGCGGCAGCGATGAACGCGGCGGGCTTCGAGGCGAGGCTCGCCGCGGACATCCGCGTCGAGATCTGGACCAAGCTGATCGGAAATCTCTCCTACAATCCGGTCGCGGCGCTCGCGCTCGCCCACATGGATGACATCAACGGCAACGAGGCGCTGCTCGCGCTCATCAGCGTCCTGATGGGGGAGGCGATGCTCGTCGCCGAGGCCTACGGCGCGCGCGTGCCGATGACGGTCGAAGAGCGCATCGGCGTGGCGAAGAAGCTCTCCGGGGCCAAGATTTCCATGCATCAGGACATCGACAAGGGTCGGCCGCTCGAGATCGACGCAATCGTCGGGGCCGTCGTGGAGCTCGCCCGCAAGGCGCGTATCGCGACGCCGATGATCGACGCCGTCTACGCGCTTATCGCCGAGCGGGCGAAGCACCTCGACCGATAATCTCGGTCATCGCCGCGCCGGCTAAGATCCATGGTGCCTCCAGGAACTTATCGTATGAGCCTGCGGTTAAGCCGCGCACGACGGTGAACTGAGCCGATCGGGCTAAAGGCGGCGCACCGTCCGGGAACGCTGGCGCGACGCGGCTTTCAGCGCAGCGAATGCGCGGCGAACAGCGCTGCGCTGAAGACGAGCAGCGCGCCGGCCTGATGCGCCGCGGCAAGAGGAACCGGCACGGCGAGCAACAGGGTCGCGATTCCCAGGGCGATCTGCAACGCGAGCGCTCCGAGCAAGAGATCGGCCCCGAGCTTTGCGCGCTCTGATACGGGGTTTCGCCGGACGCGCACCCAGAACCAGGCGACGAGGATCGCAAGCAGCCACGCGATCAGCCGGTGATCGAACTGCACGGTCGCGATGTTGTCCGAGAAGTTGAGGTACCAGGGCTCGAGCGCGAAAATTTCCGGCGGGACGAAACGGCCGTTCATGAGCGGGAACGTGTTGTACGCGAGCCCCGCCCGGGTTCCCGCGACCAGGCCGCCCGAGAGCGCCATCACGAAGACCAGCGCGGCGAGCGCGGAGGCGAAGCGGCGCAGCCTCCGGGAAACCGCGCCCGCGCGGGCGAAGAGCAGGTCGAAGGCGATCCACAGCATGGCCGCGTAGATCAGGAAGGCGATGCCGAGGTGTGCGGTGAGGCGGAACTGCGATACGCGCGGATTATCGACGAGGCCAGACTGCACCATGTACCAGCCCAACGCGCCCTGCAGCGCGCCGAGCCCGAATATCGCGGCGAATTTCCACGCCAGCTCGCGGGGGATTCTGCCGCGCAGCGCGAACCACAACAGCGGCAGCAGGAACGCCGCGCCGATCAACCTGCCGAGGAGCCGGTGGACGTACTCCCACCAGAAAATTCCCTTGAAACCCTCGAGGCTCATTCCGGGGTTGACGAGCCGATACTCGGGGGTCTGCTTGTACTTCCCGAATGTTTCCTGCCATGCGGCCTCGTTGAGCGGAGGCAGGGTCCCGACGATCGGCTGCCACTCGACGATGGACAGGCCGGAGTGGGTGAGGCGCGTGACGCCGCCGACGACCACCATCGCGAACACCAGCGCGCAGCAGACGAGCAGCCAGGCGGCGACGGTGCGCTCGCCGTTTCGCGTTTGCGTTTGCATCGCGCGCATCTCCTATTCAGACGCAATCGTGAACTTCACCACTGGATGCTCCGCGGGACATGGGTTAAAGTACGAGGCCCGGGCGGTCCGCCCGGGTCGCCCCGGTGGCTTCACCCGCAACAGGAGGCTGGCCATGTTTGCGATCGTATACAAGTCGGACGGCGTTCCGATCTGTGTCCAGATGCCCGGGGTCTCGCCCGACCCCGTGGTGGTCTGGAGCTCGGAGAGCGCGGCCCGGGCGTTCATCGAGAGCAAGGGCGGCGGCAAGGAGTTCCAGCCGGTCTCGGTGAACGAGCAGGCAATGGAGAAAATGGCCAAGGCGCTCGGCTGCCCGGTCGAGAAACTCATGGTGGAGCCGTACCCGTCCTAGAGCGATACCTCGACGTTGTCGATCAGTCGGGGCCTCCCGAGCTTCGCGGCACCGAGGACGACGAGGTCACGATCCGCGGGTGACGGCGGTTGCAGGTCGGATTGCCTCCTGATCGCAACGTAGTCCGCCGCCCACTTCTCGTTGAATTTCGCCAGCGCCTCCGCCTCGAGCTTCGCGTAGTCGCGCCGCCCCGCCAGCAGCGCGCCGCGGACTTCCTGCAGGATCCGGTACAGGCGCGCGGCTTCGGTCCGCTCCACCGGCGTCAGGTAGGCGTTCCTCGAGCTGAGCGCGAGCCCGTCCTCGGCGCGCACGGTTTCCGCCGGGATGATCTCCACGGGGAGCGCGAGCTGCTTCACCATGTCGCGCAGCACCACGTACTGCTGGTAGTCCTTCTTGCCGAAGATCGCGGTGCGCGGAGAGACCATGTTGAAGAGCTTCAGCACCACGGTGGCGACGCCGCGGAAGTGCCCGGGCCGGAACGCGCCTTCGAGAATGTGCTGCAGGTCGGAAGGCTCGACCACGAAGGTCTGCGGCTCCGGGTAGATCTCCGCTTCGCTCGGCGCGAACACGACGTCCACGCCCGCGTCTTTCATCATTTCCGCATCGGCGCGCAGGGTGCGCGGGTAGCGCTCGAAATCCTCCTTCGGCCCGAACTGGATTCGGTTGACGAATATGCTGACGACGGTGCAAGCCGCGCGATGCTTCGCCAGGCGCATCAGCTGGATGTGGCCGGCGTGGAGATTGCCCATGGTCGGAACGAAGACATTGTCGGGCTCGCGCTGCAGCCGCTCGCGCAGATCCCTCACCGAAGTGACGATGTCCACCGCTCGACCTAGAAACTGTGCTCTTCGGCGGGGAAGCTGCCGTCCCTGACGGCGCGCACGTAGCGCTCGGCCGCGTCGGCGATGCTGGAAGCACCTTTCATGAAGTTCCTGACGAACCTCGCCTTCTTTCCGGGAAACACATCGAGCATGTCGTGCAGGACGAGCACCTGGCCGGAGCACCCCGGCCCGGCGCCGATGCCGATCGTCGGGATGCGCAGGCGCTGCGTGACCTGCTCGCCGAGCTTGGCCGGTATCGCTTCGAGCACGATGAGGCCCGCACCCGCCGCCTCGAGCTCCACGGCGTCCTCGATCAGTTTCTGCTCGGCGTCCTCGCCCTTGCCTTGCACGCGGTATCCGCCGAACTGGTGCACCGATTGCGGCGTGAGGCCGAGGTGGCCGCACACCGGGACGCCGCGCTGGGTTAGGAATCGTATCGTGTCGGCGAACTCCGCGCCGCCTTCGAGCTTCACCATCTGGGCGCCCGCGGCCATCAGCTCGGCCGCGCTGCGGAACGCCTGCTGCGGAGACTCCTGATAGCTGCCGAAGGGCATGTCGGTGACGAGAAAACTGCGCTTGCTGCCCTGCGCGACCGAGCGCGTGTGATAGGCCATGTCGGCGAGCGTGACCGGCAGCGTCGTGTCGTGTCCCTGCAGCACCATGCCGAGCGAGTCTCCGACGAGGAGGCTGTCCAGCCCGGCTGCGTCCAGCATCGCCGCGAAGCTCGCGTCGTAGCAGGTGAGCACGGCAATTTTCACGCCATCGTCGCGCAGCTTCTGCAGCGCCTTGATGGTCATTCGCGTCATCCTAGTCTCCCCAGTTGAAGAACTCACGGTGGCCGCGCATGGCTCCGACGCGCTCGATGAGCAGCTCGAGGTCGCGATCCTGGCTCACGAAGTTGAGCTTTTCCGAATTCACGATCAGCACGGGGCTCCCGTCGAAATGATAGAAAAAACGGTTGTAGCTGTCCGCGAGCAGGGCGAGATACTCGCCGGTGATGAGCCGCTCGAATTCTACCCCGCGCCGGCGCACCCGCTCGTACAAGATCTCCGGCTGCGCCTGGAGGTAGATGACGAGATCGGGTTTCGGAGCTTGCGGCTTCAGCGAGTCGTATATCTGCTGATAGAGGTGCAGCTCCTCGCCCGAGAGCGTCAGCCTCGCGAACAGCGGGTCCTTCTCGAGGAGAAAATCGCAGACGGTGAGGCGCGTGAAGAGATCCATCTGCGCGAGCTCGCGCAACTGACCTATCCGCTGGAAAAGGAAGAACAGCTGCGTCGGCAGCGCGAAGCGGGACATGTCCTGGTAGAAGCGCGGCAGGAACGGATTCTGCTCCGGACGCTCCAGGACCAGGGTCGAGTTCAACCGGCCGGCCAGACGCTTGGCGAGGCTCGTCTTGCCGACGCCGATCGGCCCTTCGACGACGATGTAGTGATATTTGGAAAGCGGCACGGCGGGCTCGTGACAAACGGCGCCCCATGATACACAACACGCGCCCGAGGTCGCGCGCGGATCATGTGGGAAGGCCCGCTCACCTAGGCGTACCGCCGGGCCATGGAGGCGCCGGGGATGACGCGCTCGAGCTCGCCGCCCTTTGGGCCGCGGGGAAATCCCGCCTCTTACGCCGGACGTAGCCAGGCAACCCTGGGCTTCGAGCACACGCGCCTCGTCGGCAGGGATTTGACGCTAGCCCGCTAAGGTATTTGACGATGGCGTTTTCCTGTTTTTACCGGATGTTCTCGTCTCGCCGCAACCGCTAGATTGACTCCACCTTGAACCAAGAAGGAGTACATCGTGAACAGATCGACGAAAGGAATGAATTCACATCGAAAGAAGATGCTGACTAGGCTCTTCATTGGTGCTTCCATCGCTCTGCTGGGCACGGCTGTCCTCGCTAACCCGTTCGTGCTCGACTGGCGGGTCATCGGGTTCGGGCAGGACACCGGGACCTGCGTGGGGAGCTTCATGTCCGGTTGTACGAGCACCCCGGCGGGATCTGTGCAGGGTACGCACATCGGCAGCGGGACCTTCGCCTTGAGCGTCACTGCCGGCAGCGATAACGGTGGTCCTACGGACCCTTCCAACCACGCTACCAACTCGTCCGGTGGAAAGTGTCTCCCTGCCAACAATAGCAGTGGCCTATTGGGCCCGATCCCGGGCACCGTCACCGCGGCCGATGGGAGTACCATCAACTTCAATACAGTCGGCTGGCTTTGCCAGGAAGCTGGTAACCCCTCCCCCTATCACTATAACGGGACGTACCGCATCACCGGCGGTACGGGCCGGTTCTCGACCGCTGTAGGAGGAGGGAGCTTGACGTACACCGTCGACACGGGCGTCATCACCTCCAACAACAGCTATATGAAGATCGACGGGACGATCAACTTCTAAATCGATCCGGTAGTGTGCGAGCTGGCAGCCACGGCCATCGCCATGGCTGCCAGGCTTGCATTGCATGCCCGCTCCCGTGCTTTCGATCCCTCCAGTTGCCGAACGTACGCGGGGCAAAGTAGGTTTCCGAGTGTCATATCGGTTTGCACGTCAAGGTGCCGTTTCAGAGAACGAGAAACGTGTCAAAGCCGGCGTCGAAGACATCGGCGGGGATTTAACGGTAGCCCGCTACGGTATTTGACGATCGCGCTTTTCTGTTTTTACCGGATGTTCTCCTCTCGCCGGAACCGTTAGATTGATTCTTCCTTTAACCGAGGAAGGAGTACCTCGTGAACAGATCGACGAACCTCGGAAGCAAGCTTTCGAGCATCGTGCTGCTGATTGGCGTTATGGAGCTGATCGGTGCGCCCGCCTTTGCCACCACAGCCACGGGCACGCAGAACCCGGGGCGCGCGGTTAGGCATGACTTTCCCACTGCTGGACATTGCATCGCACAGGGGGAATCCGAGGGGGCGTGGCCCTTTTCAACAACTTGTTAAGGCTGAAGCAGGCCGCGCCGGATGGCGTAACGCACCAGCCCGGCGATGTCGTGGATGTCGAGCTTCTTCATGATCCGGTTGCGGTGCGACTCGGCGGTCTTGAAGCTGATGCTGAGAAGACCCGCGATCGCTTTGGTGGTTTTGCCTTCCGCGATCAGCTGCAGGATCTGGCGCTCGCGCGCCGTGAGCGGGTCCTCAGGTTCATTGCCCTCATGCAGGTACGCGTCGACCAGAGACGCGGCCACGCCGGGGCTGAGATAGATCGCGCCGCGCAAGACCTCCTGGATCGCGCGGATCAGGTCGTCGGCCGCCTGCGTTTTCAGCACGTAGCCCTTCGCGCCCGCCTGCAATGCCTGCAGGACGTAGGGTCGATCGGTATACATCGTCAGGAGAATGGTCCTGGTGTCGGGCGACACCCGGTGGATCTCCCGTATTGCATCCAGCCCGTTCAACAAAGGCATCGCCAGGTCGAGCACCGCGACGCCGGGCTGGAGAGTCTGCGCCAGCTTGCAGGCCTCGTGTCCGTCGGAGGCCTCGCCGACCACCTCGTGCCCGGACTTCTCCAGCAGCGCGCGCAGGCCCTGGCGCACGATCTGATGGTCTTCGGCAAGCAGTACCCGGGAGCGCATTTCACCTCTTCAGAGGGATTTCGGCCCGCAGGGTCGTGCCGCCGCCGGGCTGCGAGGCGATGTGCACTGAACCGCCGAGCGCGCCGAGCCGCTCGCGGATGCCGACCAATCCGAGCCCTGTGCCGCCCTCGAGCCTGTTCGCGGTGAAACCGACGCCGTCATCGCGCACGGTGCACGATACGCGCTCCGCGGTGTGGCAAACCTCGATGTTCGCTGCGCTCGCCCGGGCGTGCTTGATCACGTTGTTGAGCGCTTCCTGCGCGATCCGATAGAGCGTGATCTCCACGGTCGGCGCCAGGCGAGCGCCGAGCTCGCCGCTCACCCCGATGGCCACCCCGGCACGCCGGCCCACGTTCTCGGCAAGAAACTGCAGCGCGGGCACGAGCCCGAGCCGATCGAGCACCATCGGCCGCAGCTCGTGGGAGATGTTGCGCAGCTCCGTCTCGATCTTGCCCAGGAGCCACTTCACCCCGTTGAGACGCTCGCGGTGGTGCGGCGGCAGCTCGTCCGCGATGTCGGCGATTGCGATGTGCACCGAGGCGAGAAGCTGTCCGGCCTCGTCGTGCAGCGCGTGGGCGATCTTTTTCGCTTCGTTTTCCAGCGTTTCGGTCAACTGCCGCCATACGCGTGCGCCGCGGATGGCCTCCTGCTGCTCGCGAATGACGCGCTCTCGCTCCTGCACGAAACCGACGGCTACGGTGTTGGCGATCCGGTTCGCCGCCGGCTCGTAAGCGTCCAGGATCCGGTTGAGCAGTTTGAAGTCCGATCGATATTTGGCGAAGAACGAGCGCGCGAGTACGTCGCGCAGCAGCAGCACAACGCCCACCACCTCGTCGGTCTGTACCCCGCGCGGGATGATGCGCCCGGAGAGGTTGCGCGCGTAGGCTTGCAATGCCTCGAACGTTCCCGTCTCCAGCGCATCCACGTAGTTGTCGTACACGGAGGTCACCTCGGCGAAGATCTCCTCGTCGGTCATCGTGTTCAGCAGTTTCGCCGCGATGATCCGGCGGGCCCACTCCTTGCGCAGCTCGGTGCGGTGCTCGCGCAGGTGGGCGACCAGCCCGCGCAGCAGCACAGCGCTCGAGTCGGCACCCGTCTCGAGCGAACGCGGCGCTTTCGCGTGAACGTCTGTCATGGCTGCCTCCTCAGGGAAAAGCGTGGACGGTACATTCTAAATCTGGACCCATAAGCCGATGAAGGCCTGAAAGACTTTCCCGCTCGCGCCCCAGGTGTTTTCCTCGCGGGAATTAGGTTAAATACCTGAGGCCGGTTTACCGGGCCCTCCGCGGGGCGATCGCCGCTAGCGCCAGAGATCGACCGATTCGCCCTTCTCGCGCATCGCCTGCGCGCGCGCCCGGATGAAGCGCTGGAAGCTGGGTTCGCGAAGGTAAGCCGCGCTCGCGACGTAGTCGAGCGCGGAAGCGAGGTGAAAAGGCCGCAGGTAGGCTTCGATGCGGAACGCCTCCTTGCCGTCCGTGCCGAAGAAAACCACCGAAGGCGTGTAGGAGAGGCCGAGCGAACGCGCCCAGTCCTCGGCCGGGAGCCTGTCTCCCGCCGGAGTCGTGACCGGAGTGCGTTCCGCGAGCGCGAAGCGCGCCACGTCGAAGCGCTTCAGCGACTCGGCGATTCCCGCGCGGCGGAAGCCCTCGCGGTGCAGCTCGTCGCAGGCCGCGCAGGACGGCGTCTCGAAGAAAACGGCGAGCGGTTTTGCGCCGCGCCTGCGCAGATCGTACGGCGGTTTGAGAAAGAAGGGCTCGTCGTGCAGCTGCTCCCCGGCCGGCTCCCGCACCGCGGTGCGCAGGTACTCGGCGAGCGCGATTTTCCTTTCCCTGCGGCGGGCGACCCAGTCGAGCACCGGCTCGAAGCGGTGCGGCGGGTAGTAGCCGTTCAGCCGCGCCACGATCCCGCCGCGCTCGTCGAAAAAGACGAGCGTGGGCGTGAACTGGATTTTCAGGAAGGCCACGAGCTGTTTCTCGGAGAATTTCTTTCCGTCCGTCCAGGTTACCTCGCGGTCGCCCCAGATGTTGAGCGAAACCGCGAGGAAATTCTTTCGCGCCTTGTCGGCGATCGCTTTCTGGCTGAAGTTGGTCAGGATCAGTTCCTTGCAGTAGGGGCAGTCGTTCTGCTCGAAGAGGATCATGAGCCGCTTGCCCTCGCGCGCGGCCTGGCCCACGTCTTGCCGGAAATCGAGGAAAGTCTCGGTGAACCACGGCGGCAGTGCGACCGGCCCGGCGGCGGCGGCCGACGCGGGACCCGGAAGGAGGAAAAGGCAAAAGAGCAGAGCGGGCAGCTTCATCGTTGCGCGCCGCAGCCGGTCAGCCGCGGAACATGAAATACACCGCACCCATGATACACAACGACGCCCAGAGGTAGTCGAGCTTGAGAGGCTGGTTCATGTAGAAGAGCGCGAAAGGGACGAACACGACGAGCGTGATCGCTTCCTGGAGGATCTTCAGTTGCGCCAGGCTGAATTGGCTGAAGCCGATGCGGTTCGCGGGAACCTGGAGCAGGTATTCGAACAGGGCCACGCCCCAGGACACGAGCGCCGCGATGAACCAGGGCTTGGAGGAAAGCTCCTTCAGATGCGCGTACCACGCGAAGGTCATGAACACGTTCGAGAGCGCGAGCAGTCCGACGGTCTGTGCAAGAACGGTGGAGTTCATCGTTTATCCAATCTTCTCTATTCTCTGAGCGGCGCAGGCGGCGAGCAGCGCAGCGGCGCGGCCCTTGCCCGGGATCGCGATGTCGGGAGCGATCTCGGCGAGGGGCGCGAGCACGAAGGCGCGCTCGTGCATGCGGGGGTGGGGAACGACAAGTCCCGGCTCGTCGATCACGCGATAGCCGTAGAGCAGGAGATCGAGATCGAGCGTGCGCGGCGCGTTGGGAAATTCGCGCGTGCGGCCGAAGCGCTTCTCTTCGGCGAGCAGCGCGTCCAGCAGGGCCCGCGCGGTGAGCGCCGTCTCGACCGCGGCGACGGCGTTGATGAAATCGAGCTGCGCGACCACGCCCACCGGCGCGCTGCGGTAGAGCGAAGACGCGGCGAGCAGCCGCGTCCCAGGCAGCTCGGCGAGCGCCGCGAGTGCGCGGCGCACTTGAGCTTCGGGCTCTCCGAGATTCGCGCCCAGTCCCACAAAGGCTTTCGTCGCGAGCTTATCCATTGAGGGTAAAACGCCATGCGTCTCCGGATCCGCGCAGGACGAGCGGCGCATTTGTTGAGCCGTGCCACGCGGCGACGCGGGGAATCCAGTCCTCCGCCGTCGCGGCGGCAGCGTTTTCCGGGCTGCGTACCTGTTCGCAGCGAACGGCTCCGGGCATCATCTTCTTCTGAAGGAGGCACCAGTCGCTGCGATGTGCTGCGCCGCCTGAGGCGGATTCCTCCACCCAACCGACCAGCACTCTCTCACAGTCCGCGAGCCAGCGTTGCGCGAGGTGCGGCAGCGAAGGCCAGGCGTCCGGGGCGAGAGACAGGCAGGCCGCGCGCGTGACCGGATGCGAGCGCTGCGCGAGCAGCGCTCCGGCGAGATGCGGCTGGGTCGCGATGAAGGTGAAAGGCATCGCCGGCTCACCGAGCTTGAGACTCTCGTCGAGCGCGGCGCGCGTAGCGTCGAGCGCGCCGCCCCCTGTTGCCCACAGGACCCCGAGCGGGCCGTCCCCACCCGCGGCGTCCAGGCAGGCTTGCGCGCCGAGCAGGCAAAGCTGCGCGAAGCGGCCCGCGCGGCGCAGCTCGGAGGCGAAGCGCGAGCGCACCCGTGCCGAAAAATCGTCCGGAGCGATACGCAGCGCGGCGGGCGCGAGCAGATACACGGTCAACCCGCGTTTTCCAGCGCGAGGCTCATCACGCTTCCGCCGAACCCGGAAAGGTTGAACAGCACGCGGCGCACCCCTTGCGCGTTGCCGCCGGAGGGCGCGAAGCCGAGCGCGTCGTCGGGCTTTGAAAATCCCCAGGTCGCGGGCACGCGCCCGCGCGCGAGGCTCGCGAGGAGCAGCGCGAGCTCCGCGGGGCCGCTTGCGCCGAGCGTATGGCCGAGCGCGCCCTTCAGCGATACCGATCTCGGCACAGGGGAGAACAATTCGCGTACCGCGTTCGCCTCGGCGAGATCGGCCAGCGGCCCGCCGCCCGATTGCAGCTTGATCAGATCCACCGCGGCGCTCTCCCAGCGCGCGCCGGCCATCGCGGCCCGCATCGTCTTTGCCGTCGCCGTGCCGTCCGGCGACGGACCGGTCACACTCGCCGCATCCATCCCGGAGGCGAGCGAGGCAATGCGCCAGGGGGCGGGCACCGCAGACACCAGCACCGCGCCCAGCGCTTCGCCGAGCACCAGTCCGTCGCGCCCGCGGTCGCAGGGACGTGCGGCCGTCGCAGAAAGGAGCTGGAGTCCGGCGAAGCCCGCGACGGTCAGCCGATTGCGGAGCTCCACGCCGAGGACCAGCACCTCGCGGGCTTCGCCTTGTGCAATCAGCCCGAGCGCGATATCGAGCGCGGCGAAGCCCGAGGTGCAGGTGGTGCTCACTGCCGTCACCGGGCCGCTAACGCCGAACGCCTTTGCGAGCCTCAAGGAAAAATCGAACGAGGGCTCGAGCGCCGCCCAGCCGCCCTCGTCCCAGGCGCCCACGGAAAACGAGGACGAGCCGACGATGCACGGGAGCGCCGCCCATTGCGCCGGCGCGAGCGCGGCTTTGCGCCGCAGGTCCTCAGCCACCGAGCGCGCGATGGCTTCGGCGCGCCTCCTCCAGTCGCCTTCGGCGACCGGGATGGCGAAATAGGGCCAGGCTCCCCCGGTTTTCGTGTTTCGGGCAGGCACCGCGGGCGCGCCCGCGAGGCGTTCGACGGCCGCCTCGAGATCCGGTCCGAGCGCGCTCGCGAGCGCACAGGCGCGCACGAAGGCTCCGGTCATGCGCGTTTTTGCAGCAAGTGATCCGCGAGATTTCCCACGCAGGCCAGGAGGCGCCGAGTTTCCTTGCTGTCGGTGAGGCGCACGCCGTAGCGCTTCTGCAGGGCCATGGACACCTGCAGCGCGTCGAGCGAGTCGAGCGCGAGCCGGGTCTCCGTCCCGAAAATCGCTTCCTCCGGCGACAAAGGCGGCGCGACCGGAGCCTTCTCGGTCGCCTCGAGGATGAGCGCCGTCAGGTCCGCGATCAGGGCGTCGCGAGGCGTCATTGCGCGGGAGCCAGGACGCGGCGCCGGTGATGCACCCACAGGGCGGCGGCAAAGAGCGCTAGAGCGAGCGCGAGCAGCTTCACGCAGGGCGCAGCGATGTCGGCTGCGCCGCCCTGGCGCAGGATCACGGCGTGGAACCCGTCCAGGGCCCAAGCCATGGGCGACACCTCGGAGAGCTTCTGCATGGTTTCAGGCATCACGAAGCGCGGCACCATGATGCCGCCGAGGGCTGCGGCGAGAATGTTGCCGACGCCGCCGATCACGGTCGCCTGCTCGAGCGTGCGCGAGCACACCGCGACGAAGAGGCCCCAGCCGATGGCGGCAACGCTCGTGCAGGCCGTCACCGCGGCGAGCAGGTCCCAGCGCGCGGGGAGCGCGAGCGTCTCGCCGCCGAACCAGGGCACGAGCGTCCGGCCGGCGAGCAGCATCAGCGCACCTTGAGCGAGATTGACGACGAAATACGGTCCCACCTTGCCCAGGAGCAGCATCGAAAACGGGACCCGCAGGCTCACCAGGCGCGCGAGCGTGCCCTCGCGCCGCTCCACGATGAAGAGCGAGGAGATCGGCATCACCACGAAGAACATCCCGAAGATGAGCCAGGCCGGCGCGTTCTGCTGTACCGAAGACGGGCGCCCGGTGCCGCCGATCGTTTCGACGTTCAAGGTCGCTGCGTGTTTCAGATCGAAGGCGTCCGCGTCGGCGGCGATTCCGGCCCGGCGCATCATCGCCGATACGCGAAGCGCGAGTGCCACGCCGAGAACGCGCTGCCGGAAGGCGAGGAGCTGCGTCGGCGGCAAGGCGGGATCGGCGAGGAGCGTGAGCTTGGGCGGCGTATTTTTCCCGTCGAGCGGCGCGTTCAGGGCGCGCTCGAAATCGCGCGGCACGAGGAGGACGAGCGAAGGCGTTCCGCGGCGCACGCCGTCGCGCGCAGCGGCTTCGTCCGCCGGCGCCGGCGCGGCGCGAAAACCCTCGCCCGACAGGCTCCGAACGAGGCGCTCGGCGAGCTTCGGATCTGCCGCCATGACGGCGAACCCGGTCAGGCGCGCGGCGCCGCCCTTGAACACGTCGCTCAGGGCGAGCGACATCACCACGATGAACGCGGCAGGCATCAGAAACAGCACCGCGAGCCCGAGGACATCGCGCGAAAGCGCGAGCCATTCCTTTTCCCACAAGGCGAGCAAACGGCGCATCAGTCTCTGAGCGACCGGTGGGTCAGCTGCATGAAGAGCTCTTGCAGGCCCGAGCCGTCCCGGGTCACCTCCGACAGCGCGCCTGAAACGAGTACGCGTCCGTGGTCGATGATCGCCACCCGGTCGCAGATCGCTTCGACCTCTTCCATATAGTGACTGGTGTAGAGAATCGTCCGTCCCGCTCCGGCCAGCGAGCGGATCGACTCGAGCAGGAAGGCGCGCGCCTGCGGATCGACCCCCGCGGTCGGCTCGTCGAGGAGCAGGATCTCCGGTTCTACGAGCAGGCCGATCGCGAGATTCAGACGGCGTTTCAGGCCCCCCGAAAGCCGGCCTGCGCGGCGTGACAGCGCGCTTTCGATGCGCGCGAAGCGGGCGGCGGCGGCGACGCGTTCCCTGAGCCGCGCGCCGGCCAGGTCCTGCACCGCGCCGAAGAAGCGCAGATTCTCCGCGCAGGTGAGCATGGGGTAGAACGCGTATTCCTGCGGCACGAGTCCCAGGCTGTGCGGCCGGCGGCGGCGCAAGCCTTCGAGCGGCTCGTCGCCGGCGCTGATGCTTCCGGTCGCCCCGCGCAGTTGCCCCGCGAGGATCGAGATCAGCGTGGTCTTGCCCGCGCCGTTCGGTCCGAGCAGACCGAAAATTCCACCCGCGGGAATCGCGAGGCTGACCTTGTCCAGCACGGTTTCACCCCGGCCGGGGTAGCGAAACGAAACGCTCTCGAGGTTCAGCGTGCCCATTCGCGCTGGGCGCGGTGCAGGCTCTGGAAAAAAAACTTTTCGTCGGCGGCCAGAGCGCGCAGCCGCGCAGCCAATGCCGGCGGGGAGAGCGCGTCGCGGCCGCGGATCATGCGCGCCGCGGCGAGCGCGAACTCGCGCCAGCGGTCGCCGATCTCGACCAGCCGCGATGCGAGCCCGTCGAGCGCCGCGTGGCCGGTCTTGGCCGCCAGCTCCTGCAGGAACGACGCATAGAGGAACCGGAAACCGCCGCCGCCGGTGCCGATCTCCTCCTGCATGCGAACGATGTTGCCGATGTACAAGCGCGCCCGCTCCCCGCCGTCGGCGAGCGGCAGGCGCTCGATTTGCCGCGCGAGCAGCTTCATTCCGCGCACGCCGACGAGGGGCAGGGGAGCGAGCATGATGCGGGCGGTGCGCGCGAGGGCCCGCCGTCCGAGGCGCACCCAATCGGGCGCAGCAGGCGGCGTCTCCAGGAAATAGAGCAATCCTTTGGGCGCGAGCACCCCTTTGGCGAAGCGCGCCCTGGCGAGATCCGCACGCGCGCAGCGCACGGTCATCTCCGCCACCGGGTCGCTGATGAGATATTCGTCGCGCTCGCGCCCGTAGACGAGCAGGTTGTGCGCGTTGAAATGAAACCGCAGATCGGGCGGAAAATAGGGGAGCCAGTAGACCGAAGTCTGCAGGCCGACGAGCTTGCCCGAATCGAGCAGCGCGTCGAGGCGCTGCATGCCTGCCGAGGGCGAGCGGAAGGTCTCGAAACGCATGTCCAGGCCCAGGGCGCGCGCAAGGCCGCGGATGATGGCGCGCGGCGGCATGCGGTAGGACACGAGCGGCAGGCCGTTGATGCGCACGAACGGAAGGTAGGCGAACGACAGGGCCGACGCCAGCCCGAAGGCCATCGCTTCGGAAAAAGGCAAGCCGTGGTGGCGCAGCAGCGAGGACATCACGCCCGACTCACAGTGCGAAGCGTGCGCGTGCACGAACCCGTCCGGCATCGCTATTCCACCTTTTCCAGGGCCTCGGGGGTGATGCCGAGCGCTTCGGCGTAGCGCGTCTTCAGTGCGGGCGGCAGGCGGGCGAAGGCGGCCGGCTTGAGATGGCGCCGCACGCGCCAGCGCCACAGGCCGGTGATTTGCGACAGCAGCTCGACATCCATGCGCGCGCGATACATGTGGTATTCGAGCGGCGAGGCTTCACCCGAAAGCGCCCGCGCCCGCGCCCGCATCGCGCGCCTCTCCAAGTCCTCGACCGCCTGGCGCGTGACGATTTCCTCGACCTCCCAGCCGCGCGAGGACACGAGCCGCAACCTACCGTCGTCGGCGATCGCGTAGACGCCTTTGCGATGCCCCGCGAGGGTCGCGTTACCCTCCTGGGGCACATCGCGCTCACGCATGCGCGATGACGGTGAGGTAGATGAAACCGCTCGAGAAGCGTCCGCTCTCCGGCACCCAGCACAGGAGGTGCTGCCCGTTTCGCAGCCGACCGCTTTGGAGCAATTCGTCGAGCATGATGTAAATCGAGGCCGATCCGACGTTTCCCACCCGCTCGAGATTGGTGAACCAGCGTTCCTGGGGAATCGGCAGCCCGGCGCGCGCGATCCCGTCGGCGACCGGCGCGCGGAAGAATTCCGATGAATAGTGAGGCAGGAACCAGTCCACTGCTCCAGACGAAAGCGCGCGTTGCGGAATGACGCGCTCGAGCGGTTTGATCAGAGTGTGCTCGATGACTTTGTCGTTGAGGAGCTTCACGTCCTGCTTCAGGGTAAACAGCGATTTTGTCTCGCGCTCGCGTGCCGAGTAGCTCAACCAGCTGCGCAGCGCGCCGCCGGCGTCTTTTTCCGCGCCGTAGTACATGCACGCCGGCAGCAGATGCGCATAGGAGAAAATATCGATCCACTCGATGCGCAGGTTGAGCCCGGGACGCGGCGCGGACTCGATCAGCAGAGCGCCGGCGCCGTCGGAAAGCATCCAGCGCAGAAAATCCTTTTCGAAGGCCAGTTCCGGATGCGTCTCCAGGGCCTGCGCGTCGCCGGGGCGCTCGTCGCGGTAGTTCTGCGCGCGCAAGCCGAGCGAAGCGGTCTCCGAACCGGTAGCGATCGCGTTTTGCGAGCTGCCCGACACCACCGACATCCAGCCGTACTTAAGGGCCGTCGCGCCTGAGACGCACACTCCGGCGGTGGCGACCACCTCGCAGACGGCGGCGCCGATCTCGCCGTGGACCATGACCGCGTGATTGGGCAGCAGTTGGTCGGGGTTCGAGGTGCCGCACACGAGGCACGCGATGTCATCGAGCCCGAAGCCGTCGTGGATCAGGCCCTTGATCGCTGCGGCCGTGAGGCTCGCGTTGGTAAAGTTGGGCTCACCCGTGGCCGGGTCGATGACGTAGTAGCGCTGGCGAATGCCGTTGCTGCGTTGGACGACGCGCCGCGCGCGAGACGGACGATCGCCGACCTGGCCCAGAATCGCTTCCACCCGGTCGTTCTCGACCGGAGCGTTAGGCAGACAAACCGAGCTTCGCGTGATGTAGGCGGTATTGCAGTTCATGCCCGGATTCGATTGCTCATCAGCGCCCCGACGGCAGCTCGTAATACGCTTGCAGGGATCGCAGGCGCCTCTTCAGTAGGGGCCGCGTGACCCATTGCAGAAGCAGGCTCGTCGGTACGACGGTGAGGATCATCGCGACGAGGTAGACGCAGAACGCGGCGAGCAGGGGCAAGCGCCCGATCGACCCGGGAGCGCCGCCGAGACGGATCAGCCGCGACCATACCGAAAACGCCCGCTGCGCCGCCCGTTCGCTGAAAATCAGCTGCGGATCGACGCACGCTGCTCCGAGGCCCGCAAGCATGGGCGCATCCACGCGCTCGCGATCCGCGCGCAGGCCAGCGAGCAGCGCGCGGCCGAATCGATCGGAGTTCGCGATCTGCTCTTCGGCCACGCCGGCGGCCGGTAGTCCCCAGAAAGCATTGCGCCGCCCGGTCAGGACCCAGCGCGGAGTCGTGATGAAGGTCGCAAGCGCCCGACCTTCGTCTATGAACGCCACGTTGTCGCGCAGCCTCCCGCCTGCCTCCCGGATCAGCTGCTTGACGGTTTCCTGCGCCACCAGCCACATGTTGCGGCACGCGATGACGGTCACCACCGGCCGGCCGCGCAGCAGCCGTTTTCCCGCCTCGCCCTTGAGAAATGCCGTGATCGGGCCGGAGGGCGCGAGGTACCATACCTGATAGGCCAGGATGACGAGGTCGAAGAGCTCCTCCGCGCGCACCGACAGGGGTTCGAGCTCGGGTGGCTCGAGCAGCACCGTCTCCGGCATCACGTCCAGGAAACGCCAGGCCGGCCAGGGGAAGGGATAGGGCTGGCGCGGACGCAGGACTTCTTCGACGAGCTCCACATCGCCGGCCTCGGCCAGCGGCGACACCAGCCGGCGCGCCACGCGCGCGAGCTGGCCGGTTTGCGAAAAATGCACGACCAGAACCCGTTTCATGCCCCCCCAAGGCGCGCGCGTCGAAAGCGGCGCATCGGTTGTCGGCCTCCCCCGAAAGAATAACCCGCGGGGCGGCGGGTGTCATCGGATTTTCCGCGAAAGCCCACGAGCTGTGCCTTGTCAAGCCTGCGCCGGGTCGGGCGGCGGCGACGCGCTCTTGTGCCGGCGGCGGCGACGCCGGCGGCCCTTCCGCTCGCCCGGCTGCGGCGCCATGAGCATCGCCTGGCGCTCGGCCTCGCCCGAGTGCTGAAATTTTTCCCACCATTGCGCGAGTTCCTCGGGCGCCTCGCCGCTGCCGCTCCTCAGCACGAGGAAGTCGAATCCGGCCCGGAATCTTTCGTGCGCGAGGAGGCCGAAGGGACGGCGGCCGCTCCTCTGCTCGAAGCGCGGCTGCAGCGCCCAGATCTCCTTCATCACCGCGGTGAGGCGGCGCGGAACGGCGAGCTTGTCGGTCTGGATGTCGAGCACGGTGTCCATCGCCTCGAACAGGGCCGGGATCGGCTTCAGTCCCCGCTGCTCGGCTTTTTTCCACGCCGCGAGCACTTCGTGCCACAGCAGCGCCGCGAACAGGAACGCGGGCGACACCGACTTTCCCGAACGCACGCGGCTGTCGGTCTGCTCGAGCGCGAGAGTGACGAAGCGCTCGCCCATCGGCTGCTCGAAGATGACGTCGAGCAGGGGCAGCAGCCCATGATGCAGGCCTTCGCTGCGCAGTTCGCGCAGGCCCGTCGCAGCTTGGCCCGAGAGCAGCAGCTTCTGCATTTCCTCGTAGACCCGCGACGGGGGGACGTTCCCCACCAGGTGAGCGAGCTCGCGTATCGGTTTTCGCGTGCGCTCGTCGATGGAGAATCCCGCCTTCGCGGCAAAGCGCACGGCGCGCAGCATCCGTAGCGGGTCTTCCCGGTAGCGGGCGCGCGCGTCGCCGATGATGCGCACGGATTTCCGCTGCAGGTCCCGGAGGCCATTGTGGTAGTCGAGGAGAGTCTCGCTCGCCGGATCGTAATACAGCGCGTTGATGGTGAAGTCGCGGCGGATGGAATCGTCCTCGCGCGTGCCGTAGATGTTGTCGCGAAGCACCCGACCGTGCTCGTCGGTCTCCGCGGGGGTGCGCGCGCGGAAGGTCGAGACCTCGACGGTTTCCTCGCCGAACATCACGTGCACGAGCTTGAACCGCTTCCCGATGAGGCGCGAGCGCCGGAAGAGCTTGTGCACCTCTTCGGGATAGGCGTCTGTGGCGACGTCGAAGTCCTTGGGCCGAAGGCCGAGCAGCAGATCGCGCACCGCGCCGCCCACGACATACGCCTGATGGCCTTGGGCGTGCAGCACCTCGCAGACCTTGCGCGAGCCCTGCGAGATCGCCTCGCGGCCGATGCCGTGCTGCGCCTTCGGGACGGTTCTCGGCTCGGAGCCGGAGCCGAACCGCAGGACGCGCCGGATGAATTTCTTGATCAAGAGGGAAGAAAACTCCCGGTGCCCGCAGCTTCCAGCCGGCACTGGTACAGCGCTTCGAGGTTGGCTTGGGTGAGCATGTCGCTTGAGCGCCCCAGGCTCGCGCGGCCCGCATCATACAGTAAAACCGCAAAGCCGCAGTGCCGAGCGGCGTGTCCGGGCTCGTGCAGCGCCGCGAGCACCGTCTTTCCGCCGGACGCGCACCCGGAGAGGGTTCGCATCACCTGCACCTGGTGGCGCAGGTCGAGATGCTGCAGCGGCTCGTCGAGCAGCAGGATGTCCGCGTCCTGCAGGAGGACCTGCGCGATGCGCGCCCGCTGGCGCTCCCCGCCGGAAAGCGTGCGGTAGCCTTGAGCCGCGCGATCGGCCAGGTCGAGCTCGGCGAGCCAGTGCCGCGCGGCCGCCGCGCCTTCCTCGTCCCGGCTCCAGGCGCTCCTCGAGCGCGGATACCGTCCGAGCATGACGTAATCGAGCACGCTGCCCCAGAAATCGGGTTCCTCGTCCTGCAGCAGCACGGCGATGCGCCGAGCGAGCTCGCCGCGCCGGTGCGCGGCGAGCGCAATGCCGTCGAGCGCGATCGTTCCGGACTGCGGGGCGCGCAGGCCGCCGAGGGCGAGGATGAGGCTCGTCTTGCCCGAGCCGTTGCGCCCGAGGAGGGACCAGAACGCGCCCGGCGCGAGCGAGAGGTCGAGCGCGCGAACGAGCTCGCGCCCGCCCGCGGAGACCCCGAGTCCGGCCGCTTCCAACATCAGCGCAGCTTTCCGAGCAGAAAGAGCAGCACGGGCACGCCGATCGCCGCGGTGAGGACGCCGACCGGGAGCTCGGCGGGCGCCGCGGCCGTGCGCGCGAGCGTATCGGCGAGAGCCAGCAGGCTTCCCCCCAGGCAGGCGGAGAGCGGGAGGAGGGCGCCATGGCGGTGGATGCCCGAGAGCCGCAGCAGGTGTGGCACCACCAGCCCCACGAAACCGATCGAGCCCCCGAGCAGGACCGCGGCGACCGTGGCAAGAGTCGCGCAACCGAAGGCGATGGCCTGCAGCCGCGTCACCGCGACGCCGAGCGAGCGCGCCTTGTCTTCGCCGAGAATCAGCACGTCGAGCGCGGCCGATTGCGAGAAGGCGAGCGCGACGCACGCCGCGAGCACGACCAGCGCGACGCTCGGGTCGCCCGCGGGCGAGAGGTCGCCGAGCAGCCAGAAGAGCATTCCCTGCACCTGCGAGGAGGGCGCGAGCGAGAGCATCAGCCCGACGAGCGCGCCGAATCCGGAAGCGAGCGCGACGCCGGTGAGCAGCACCCGGTACGGGTTCCAGCCCGAGCGTCCCAGGGAGAATGCGAAGACCGCGCCCGCCGCGATCGAGGCTCCGGCGAGCGCAGCGAGATTCAAGGCCGCCGCGCCGACTCCGAGCAGCATCGCTCCGAGCGCGCCGGCCGCCGCCCCGCCGGACACGCCCAGAATGGTGGGGTCGGCCAGCGGGTTTCTGAGGAGGACCTGAAGCAGCGCGCCCGCCAGCGCGAGCAGCCCGCCGCAGGCGAACCCGGCAAGCGCCCTGGGCGCGCGCACGCCCCAGACGATTTCGCGCGCGATCTCGTCGCCGCGGCCAAGGAGCGCGTCGGCGAGCTGCGCGGGGCCAAGATCGACGCTGCCGAACGCGATCGCGAGCGCGAGGCTCGCGGGAACGAGCGCGACGACGAGAACCGGGGCGACCTTCATTCCAGGCTGATGATCTGCCAGCCGCGCGCGCTCGCTTCCCGGCGCAGGATCTCGTCGGGGTCCACCGCGACCGGGTGCGTCACGCGCTCGAGCAGCGGCAGGTCGTTGTGCGAGTCGCTGTAGAACCAGCTCGCGGAAAACGATGCGAGCGTCCGGCCCTGGCCGCCCAACCATTCGGCCAGCCGTGTCACTTTGCCCAGGCGGAACGAGGGCACGCCCGAGGGCTTCCCCGTGAACCTGCCGTCCTCGACTTCGAGCTCGGTCGCGAGCAGGTGATCGACGCCGAATGCGCGCGCGATCGGCGCGGCGATGTAGGCGTTGGTGGAGGTGACGATCGCGCAGAGATGGTTGTCGCGGAGGTGCCGCTGCACGAGCTCGATCCCCTTGGCGCGGATCATGGGCTCTATCCGGAGCCGCATGAATTCGCCGTGCCATTCGTCCAATTTCTCGCGGGGGTGGCGCGCGAGCGGGGCGAGCTGGAATTCGAGAAACTCGTGGATGTCGAGCCTGCCCTCCTTGTACTGGCGGAAGAAACGGTCGTTCTTCGCTTCGTATTCGGCGCGCTCGAGCACGCCGCGCTCGACCAGGAACTGCGCCCACTCGTAGTCGCTGTCCCCCGAGAGGAGCGTGTTGTCGAGGTCGAAGAGCGCCAGTTCCAAGTCCTCGTCCTCCGGCGTCAACGCTTGGCGGCGTCGAGCAAGCCGAGCGCTTCCTTGAGGAGGGGCAGCGTGATCGCGCGCTTGCGTTGCAGCGAATACCTGTCGAGGGCGTCGAGCGCGGCGATCTGCGTGCCCATGTCGCGATCGAAGTGCGTGAGGAGGTAGCGGATCAGCTCGGCGTCGAGCGCGATGCCGCGCGCCGCAGCGTGCGCGTTGAGTGCCGCGGCCTTTTCCGCGTCGTCCAAGGGGCGCAGCTGGAGCACGATTCCCGACGCGAGGCGCGAGCGCAGATCCGCCCGCAGGCCGAGCCGCGCGGGCGGCGCCTCGCCGCTCGCTGCTAGGGCGCCTTTCGAGGCGCGCAGCCGGTTGCACAGGTCGAACAGCGCGACCTGCTCCGCTTCGCCGAGGCGGGCGACGTCGTCAACCGCGGCGGCTTCGAGTTTCGCGGCCGCGGCCGCCTCGGAAAAAGCGCGCAGGAGGTGGGTTTTGCCGCTCCCGCCCGGTCCCCAGAGAAAGACGAAGCGCTCGCCGTCAGCGAGCGCCTCGCGCAGCGCCTTCAGCGCCGCGCCGTTTTTCCCGGGGGAAAAATTGTCCAGCGTCGGGGGCGGAGGCGGGGCGAGCTCGAGCAGGAGTTGTTGCATCAATCCACGCCGCCTTTAGGCGGGCGGCGGACATTTCAATTAAAATTCGGGGGGCGAAAACACGTCACTTTATCCGCAACCCCCAGACTTGACCAGCAAGAAGCCGATCACCTACCGCGACGCCGGGGTGGACATCGACGCCGGGGACGCGCTGGTCGAGGCGATCAAGCCCTTCGCGAAGAGGACCCTGCGCCCGGAAGTGCTCGCCGGAATCGGCGGATTCGGCGCGCTCGCCGGGATCCCGAAGAAATACCGGGAGCCGGTGCTCGTGTCGGGGACCGACGGCGTCGGCACCAAGCTCAAGCTCGCATTCGAGCTGCAGCGGCACGACACGGTGGGCATCGATCTCGTGGCGATGAGCGTGAACGACATTCTCGTCTGCGGGGCCGAACCACTGTTCTTCCTCGACTACTACGTCTGCGAGACGCTCGATGTGCGCGTCGCCACGGAAGTCATCAAGGGCATCGCGCGGGGCTGCGAGCTGGCCGGCTGCGCTCTGATCGGCGGCGAGACGGCCGAGCATCCGAACGCGTTTCCCAAGGACGAATACGATCTCGCCGGATTCGCGCTCGGCGTGGTCGAGAAAGACCGCATCGTCGACGGGCGTTCGATCCGGCCGGGCGACGCGATCCTCGGGCTTGCGGCCAGCGGCCCGCATTCCAACGGTTATTCGCTGATCCGCAAGATTCTCGAGCGCGCCAGGCCGCCGCGCGGGATCGACCTTCTCGAGCCTACGCGCATCTACGTCAAGCCGGTTCTCAAGCTTCTGGATTCGGTGCCCGTCAAGGGGCTGGCTCACATCACGGGCGGCGGCCTGGTCGGCAACGTGCCCCGCATTCTTCCGGAAAAGACCCGAGCCGTCATCGAGAAGGCTTCTTGGCCGCGGCCCGCGGTCTTCCAGTGGCTGCAGCGCGAAGGCAAGGTCGCCGAGGCCGAGATGCAACGCGTGTTCAATTGCGGCATCGGCATGGCGGTTGTGGTCGCGGCGGAGCACGCCGACGCGGCAGTCCGCGCCCTGTCCGGCGCCGGAGAAACGGTGTTCCGGATCGGCCGCATCGAAGCGCGCAAAGGCGCCGAGCCGCAGGCGGTGATCGCCTGAAAATGGACAAACGCATCGAGCGGATGATCCAGGTCGTCGCGGGCACTGCGCTCGCGATCGGCTGCCTGATGGTGCTCAAGCCCTTCCTCGCTGCGCTGCTCTCGGCCGCGATCTTGTGCTTTTCGACCTGGCCGCTCTACCGGCTGATCGAGCGCAGGCTCCGAGGACGGCGAACCCTCGCCGCGCTCGCAATGACCTTGCTCATGATCCTGGTGCTGGTGTTGCCCCTCGCGCTGATCGCGGGGTCCTACGTGGACGACGTCCCGCAACTGCTCGAAAGACTGCGCGACACGCTCGCCCAGGGACTACCCACGCCTCCAGGCTGGCTCGCCTCGATTCCGCTGGTGGGCGAGTCGCTGGACGCTGGCTGGCGAGAGATCGCCGGCAGCAAGGCGGCGCTCACCGAAGCGCTGAAGCGGATCGCGCAGCCGGCGCGCGCAGTGCTGGTGCAGGCCGGCATCATCGTCGGCGAGGGCGTGCTGCAGTTCACCCTGATCGCCTTCATCGGATTTTTCTTCTACCGCGACGGCGCGGCGCTGGCGCAGGCTCTACGCAACGGCCTCGACCGCGTCGCGGGCGATATCGCCGGCCGCCTGCTCGAGATCGTCGGCGGCACCATCAACGGCGTGATGTACGGCATCGTCGGCACCGGGCTCGCGCAGGGCCTCGCAGCGGCGATCGGCTTTCTCATCGCGGGCGTGCCCGGAGCGCTGATGCTCGGTTTCATCACCGCCATCCTTTCCATCGTTCCTGCGGGACCGCCGCTGATCTGGATCAGCGCCACGGTCTGGCTCTTCTTCCAGGACCAGCCCGGCTGGGCCGTGTTCATGGCGCTGTGGGGGTTCTTCGTCGTGAGCGGCATCGACAACATCGTGAAACCGCTGCTGATCAGCCGCGGCTCGAGCCTGCCGTTCGTGCTGGTGCTGCTCGGCGTGCTCGGCGGAGTGCTCGCATTCGGCTTCGTCGGCATCTTCCTGGGGCCCACGCTGCTCGCGGTCGGCTTCAGGTTCGTGCGCCGCTGGGCGGCGCCGCAAGCCGACGAGGCAGCTGCGGAAAAATGACAAAAATGTAATCGGGCCGTCAGCTTCCCACCCGTTGCCGCTCGCTAGAGTGGCCGCACTTCTTTCCCCGATGGACCGCCTTCGATTATGAAACTGCGTGTTCAGTCGCGCGTTAAATATGTAGTCAATTAGGCGTTTATCCGTAGCGCATTTGACATCACGCCGCCGTAAGCTGGTAGGCGTACGGAAACCCGTCGCAAGGAGGCCGCAAATGAAAGCGCTACACGACAGGACGCAGAATCTGCAGGCTCAGAGCGTTGCAACCGATCTCGCGGCGCGAGTCGCGGGGATTTTCGAGGAATACCCCATCCTGTGCGGATTCTCGGTGCAAAGGCGCTCCACGCTTACAAAGACAAAGGAACGCGCCGTTGCCCCGCTCCAGGGCGAGTTGTGCCTCGCCGACGTCTCGGTGAGCACCTGGCCTGGTTTTCACATGACGCTCGAGTTTTACAACGAGATAGCGTGCACGCTGCTCGAGCTGATGGACGAGCAGCCCGAAGCGTTCGACTTCCTGTCCGGTCGCACGTTCGCACGCACAGTGAATTGAACGCCCCGCAAGGAGATCACTCGTGAACCATCTTGTAAATCATGTCGACGAACTCGACGAACTCGACGAACTCGACGCTGACGCTGGCGGTCCGGCGCCAATGGACGAGTTCGAATACGAGGAATCGGAGGGTGCCGAGATCGCCGCGGAAGTGGAGCTGCTGCGGGCCCGGGTGCAGGCGGCGCGGTTCTCGGGCGCCTGATCAAGGTGGATCGAAGCGCCCGCTTCGACATCGGATGATCTACTCGTTCTAAGACAAGGCAGCCGTGGGAGCGAGAGCGCCCACGCCTGATTCGCTTTCGTCGGTAACTTCCACAGCTTCACGACGCCGCATTACAGAAATGTAATTCGCCGGTCAGATTCCTGTCCGGGGCCGGGTCCTAGAGTGACGGCACATGCAGGGCGCCGGCAACCTGGGTGCTCTGGATGCCTCTCAACTTTATGAATTGGAGAATGACATGAAGAAGGTTCTAGCTGTCGCTGCACTCGCACTGTCTGCCACGAGCCTGTCGGCCGCGGCGCTGACTTTCGGCGACCTGTACGGCGAGCCGGCCGAGGCTTCCCTCGCCGAACGCACGATCGTCGTCACTCCCGGCACCAAGTATGTCAACGTCAAGCACGGCGAGGTCGTGAAGATCGTCGCGGGCGGCAAGGAATTCGCCTGGGATTTCGACGGCATCGAGCAGCCGTTCGAGCTGGCCAAGATTGCGCCCCAAGGCGCCATCGACCACAACGTGCGCGTCTACATCGAGCGCTCGGAAATGGACGGAGGCCTCGGCGACTGATCGCCGAGCACCCGGCGGTGTAGAATGAATAGGCGCCGAAGTTCCGGCGCCTTTTTCTTTCTCTTCTTTCGCTCCCGACCATGCGCATCCTCATCGTCGAAGACGAGCCCAAGACGGCAGCCTACGCGAAAAAAGGGCTGGCCGAGCACGGCTTCGTCGTCGATATCGCTGCGAACGGGGTCGACGGCCGGCATCTCGCCCTGTCCTCGGACTACGACCTGGTCATTCTCGACGTCATGCTCCCCGGCGCCGACGGCTGGACGGTGCTGCGCGAGATCCGCGGCCAGAAGCAGACTCCTGTCCTGTTTCTGACTGCGCGCGACGACGTCGCCGACAGGGTCAAGGGCCTGGAGCTCGGCGCGGACGACTACCTGGTCAAGCCCTTCGCGTTCTCCGAGCTGCTCGCGCGCGTGCGCTCGGTGCTGCGCCGCGGGCCGAAGCAGGCCGGCGAGACCGTGAAGATCGGCGATCTCGAGATCGAGCCGCGCAGGCGCAGGGTTTCCAGGGGCGACAAGAAGATCGATCTCACCGCGAAGGAATACGCGCTGCTCGACTATCTCGTGCGCAATGCGGGCGAGGTGCTCTCGCGGACGCTCATCGCCGAGCATGTCTGGGACATGAACTTCGACAGCGACACCAACGTCGTCGACGTCGCGATGCGGCGCCTGCGCGCCAAGGTCGACGATCCGTTCGACGTGAAGCTCATCCGCACCATCCGCGGCGTGGGTTACCTGCTCGAGGAGCCCGCGGCATGACGGGCCGCCTCGAGGGGCTGCTTCAGAGACTGAGCGGGAGGCGCAAGTCGCTCACCTGGCAGATCAGCTTCTTGTTCGCGCTCATCTCGTTCCTGGTCATCGGGGCGATGGGATTCAGCATCGACCGCATGCTCGCGAGCGAGCTGCTCGAGGCGAACGACGTGCTCCTCCTCGGCAACATGAGCCTGCTGCGCAACCGGCTGGCGCGTCTCGGGCCTTCGGAGACGGTCCTCACCAGTCCCCAGTTCGTCGAGGAAGCCGGGATGGGATACCGCAAACTCGCTGTTGCGGTGCTCGACGAGGACCGCCGCATTCTCAAGGCTTCGAGCGAGTTCAATATCCCGGTTCCTGCGCTGCCCGAGAAGGCGATCCCCATCGAAGCGATTCCGGACCGCATGGACACCGCGTCCGAACGCGACCTGCGCGCGCGCTTCGGGGTCTTAAGCCGTCAGTGGACCGCGCCCGACGGGCGCTGGTACCAGGTGCTGCTCGCGCGCCTCCCGCTCGCTTCCGGGGCGAACGATCAGCCGTCCCCCGTGCTGATCGCGCTCTCGTACGACCGCTCGCTGCCGCGGGAATTGCTCGCGCGCTACCGCAAGGGGCTGCTCGAGACCCTGGTCGCGAGCGTGCTGTTTGCGGCCGCGCTCGGGATCTGGGCCGTGCGCGAGGTGCTGAAGCGCGCGCGGCGCATCGCCGCCACAGCCGGCCGCATCAGCGCGCACGCCCTGAACGAGCGCCTCTCGCTCGATGATACGCCGGAGGAGTTCCTCGAATCGACGCTCGCATTCAACAACATGCTCGACCGCCTCCAGGATTCGTTCAAGCGCCTCTCGGAATTCTCCTCCGACCTCGCGCACGACCTGCGCACCCCGATCAACAATCTGCTGGGCGAGGCGCAGGTGGCGCTGTCGCGTCCGCGGGACGCGGCCGAGTACCGCGCGGTGCTGGAATCCGCCGTCGAGGAATACGAGCGGCTCTCGCGGATGATCGAGAACATGCTCTTTCTCGCCCGCGCCGACAACGCGCAGGCGCGGGCCGCACCGCAGTGGATCGATCTGCGCGAGGCGCTGGGAAAGATCCTCTCCTACTACGAGCTGCTCGCGGAGGAGCGCAATATCCGCCTCGCGCTCGAAGTGCGCGCCCTGAAAGGCGGGGAGGCGCGCGCCTGGGCGGACGAGCTGATGCTCAACCGCGCGGTGGGAAATCTCCTGTCCAACGCGCTGCGCCACGGCCGCCCGGACTGCACGGTCACCGTGAAGGCGGTGGCGCGCGGCGACGGCTCGGCCGAGATCGAGGTGGTCAATCCCGGATCGGGGATCGCGGCGGAACACCTGCCGCGCATCTTCGACCGCTTCTATCGGCCTTGCAGCTCGCGCGAGGAATCGTCGGCGGGCTCGGGCCTCGGCCTCGCCATCGTGAAGTCGATCGCCGAGCTGCACGGCGGCAGGGTCGGCGTAAGTAGCGAGCCGGGGCTGCTCACGACTTTCACTCTCAGCTTTCCCGCGGCCGACCACGCCTAGCTGCGGCGCAGCGATCCGGAGAAGGGCTAGTCGCGAAGCTCGTTGCGCTGGCGGAAAGCCTCGTCCAGCCGGGCGCGCGCCGCGTCGACCTCGGCGGCCAGAGAGCGCTGCCGCGCGAAGTAGTCCGGCGTCAGGCGGCTGCGCCTGTCGACGTTGCCCAGGCGCTCTCCGGCAAAAGGCTCCACGCCCGCCTGTTGGCGCTCCAGCGCCTCCTTCAACGATTGCTCGGCCGCCTTGATCGCCGCGTCGGCTGCGTCCAGATCCTGAACGCGCCGGCGGGCGAGCTCGTCGGGATCCTTGGCGGCGCCGCGCTCGGGCATCGCTGGCCGGGCTCTGGCCGGCGGCGGAACCGGGACGAGCTCGAAGCGGCCGATCAACTTCGCTCCGCGCAAGGGAACGTCCGAATAGAGCGTCGAGCCGTCGGGGCGCCGGTACTTGTAGACCGTTTCCGCCGCGGTTAAACGCGGCGCGAGCGCGAGGACGAGGATGAGCACGACTAGTCCTTTGATCGGGGTCATGAATTCCTCGCGGGAGACGACTCCTCGTCGGAACGCGGAGCATGCCGCAATTTTTCGATCGCAGTCAAATTGGCGTCGTAGGTTGCGGGAGCGGGTGGTAAAATTTTCGCGTCGCCCGTTCCCCGTAAGCCGATGCCGAATCCCGCCTTCGTCCACCTTCGGCTCCACAGCGAGTTCTCCATCACCGACGGGATCGTGCGCATCGACGAAGCCGTCGCGCGGGCCGCCGCGGACGGCATGCCGGCCCTGGCGATCACCGACCTCGCCAACGTCTTCGGCATGGTCAAGTTCTACAAGGCCGCGCGCGCGGCGGGCGTGAAGCCCATCGTCGGCTGCGACGTCTGGATCGCGAACGAGTCCGAGCGCGACAAGCCGCACCGGCTGCTGCTGCTCACGCAGTCGCGCGCGGGCTATCTCAGGTTGTCCGAGCTCCTGACGCGCGCCTGGCTCGAGAACCAGTACCGGGGCCGCGCCGAGCTGCGCAAGGCCTGGTTCGGCGAAGGCACCGAGGGCCTGATCGCCCTCTCCGGTGCGATGCAGGGCGACGTCGCTGCTGCTCTCCTGCAGGATCATCGGGAGCCTGCGAAACGGCTCGCAATGGAGTGGGCGCGGCTCTTTCCCGGGCGGTTCTATCTGGAGCTGCAGCGTGCCGGCGCGCCCCAGGCCGAGAGCTACATCGAGGCGGCGGTACGGCTCGCAGGAAGCTGCTCGCTTCCGGTGGTCGCCACCCACCCGGTGCAGTTCCTGAAGACTGAGGATTTCACCGCGCACGAAGCGCGCGTGTGCATCGCCGAAGGCCAGGTGCTCGGCGACAAGCGCCGCCCTCGGCCATTCACGCCGGAGAGTTATTTCCTGTCCCAGGCGGAAATGGCGACTCGCTTCGCCGATCTGCCCGAGGCGCTCGCCAACTCCGTCGAGATCGCGCGGCGCTGCAATCTCGCGCTCGAGCTGGGGAAGCCGAAGTTGCCGGTTTTCCCGACGCCGCCGGGCGTGACGCGCGAGGAATATCTTCGTCAGCAAGCCCAAGACGGGCTGGAGCGGCGGCTTGCCGCGAATAATGGAGCCCGGGCGGACGAAAAGTGGAAGGAGAAATACAAGCTCCGCCTCGAAGTCGAGCTACGAACCATCATCCAGATGGGATTCGCCGGCTACTTCCTGATCGTCGCCGATTTCATCAACTGGGCGAAATCGAACGGCGTACCGGTCGGCCCGGGACGCGGCTCGGGTGCCGGGTCGCTCGTCGCCTACTCGCTCGGCATCACCGACCTGGACCCCTTGCGCTACGACCTCCTGTTCGAGCGCTTCCTGAATCCCGAGCGCGTATCGATGCCCGACTTCGACATCGATTTCTGCGAGCGCGGGCGCGACCGTGTGATCGAGTACGTGAAGCGCAAGTACGGCGCGGAGTCCGTGTCGCAGATCGCCACCTTCGGCACGATGGCGGCGCGCGCCGTGGTGCGCGACGTGGGGCGCGTCATGGAATGGAGCTACACGCGCACCGATGAGCTGGCCAAGCTCATTCCCTTCCAGCCCGGCAAGCGCATCACGCTTCAGGATGCGCGCGAGATGGAGCCGCGCCTCGCGCAGCGCGAAAAGACCGAGGAGGAGACGAAGGAGCTCCTCGCGCTCGCCGGGCAGCTCGAAGGTCTCGCGCGCAACGTCGGCATGCACGCGGGGGGCGTGCTGATCGCCCCGGGCAAGCTCACCGATTTCTGCCCGCTCTACGCGGCCCAAGGAACCGAGAGCACGATCTCGCAGTTCGACATGAAGGACGTCGAACGCGTCGGCCTGGTGAAGTTCGACTTCCTCGGCCTCACCACTCTCACCGTCCTCGACTGGGCGGTGCAGTCGATCCGCGCGATGGGGAAGCCCGATTTCTCGCTGGAGAAGATCCCGCTCGACGATCCCGACGCCTACGCGGTGTTCGCCCACGCCAACACCACCGCGATATTCCAGTTCGAATCGCGCGGCATGCGCGACCTCGTCAAGCGCGCGCGGCCCGACCGCTTCGAGGACATCATCGCGCTGGTCGCATTGTATCGGCCGGGTCCGATGGAGCTGATCCCCGAGTTCGTCGAGCGCAAGAACGGCAAGCGGGTCGAATACCTCGATCCGCGCCTGGAGCCGATCCTGAAGCCCACCTACGGGATCATGGTGTACCAGGAGCAGGTGATGCAGATCGCGCAGGTGATCGGGGGGTATTCGCTCGGCAGCGCGGACCTCCTGCGCCGCGCGATGGGGAAGAAGGACGCAAAGGAGATGGCGCAGCAGCGCGACGTGTTCGTCGCCGGCGCCGAGAAGAACCGCCTGCCGCGCGCCAAGGCGATCCTTCTGTTCGACCTGATGGAGAAGTTCGCGGGCTACGGGTTCAACAAGTCGCACGCGGCCGCGTACGCGCTCATCGCGTACCAGACCGCGTATCTCAAGGCGCACGCTCCGTCCGCGTTCATGGCGGCCAACCTCTCCGCGGTCATGGACGACACCGACAAGGTGCACCAGTTCTACGAGGACTCCGTCGCCAACGGGCTGAAGGTGCTCGCGCCCGACATCAACTCGGGCGAATACCGCTTCGTTCCCGTAGACGCGAGCACGATCCGCTACGGCCTGGGCGCGGTGAAAGGCACGGGCGAATCGGCGATCGCCGCGATCCTCGCGGCGAGGAAGGACGGTCCGTTCCGGGACCTGTTCGATTTTTGCGAGCGCGTGGACAAGCGCAGCGTCAACCGGCGCGTGGTCGAGGCGCTGGTGCGCGCCGGCGCCTTCGATTCCGTAAGTGCGCTCGACTACTCGGCGCGTTCGAGCCTGCTCGCCTCGGTGGGGATCGCGCTGGAGGCGGCCGAGCAGAGCGAGCGCAACGCAAGGCAGGTGAGCCTCTTCGGCGTGGGCGAGGGCGGCTCGCAGCAAAAGCCCGCGCTCGTCGCTGCACCTCCGTGGGAAGAGGCGCAGCGCCTGCGCGAGGAAAGGGCGGCCCTCGGCTTCTATCTTTCGGGGCACCCTTTCACCGCCTACCGCGCCGAGATCGGGCGCTTCGTCCGCACGAACCTGCGCAGCCTGGCGGCCTCGGCGGAGGGCGAGGGCGGGACGCGCACGCAGCTGGTCGCCGGGGTGGTCGAATCGCTAAGGGTTCAGAGGACCCAGGGCGGCCGCATGGTCGTCCTCAACCTGTCGGACGGAACCGCGACCCAGGAGGTCACTGTCTACAACGAGGTGTTCGACCAGGTCCGCGATACTGTCAAGGAGGACGCGGTCGTCGTGATCGAAGCCAAGGTGAGGAACGTGCGCCGCTCCGTGGGCGAGGAGGGCGAGGCCCAGTTCATGCGCGTCGCCGCCGAGCGGATCTACGACGTCGCCGGTGCGCGCAGCCGCTTCGCGCGCGCGGTGCGCCTCTCGATGAACGGGGAGGCCTCCAACACCGGCGCAGCCGCGTCGGCGAAACTCAAGACCCTGCTCGAACCCTACCGCAACGGGCGATGTCCGGTCGAGGTGCTCTACAAGAACGGCGGCGCGAGCGTCGAGATGCAGCTCGGCGACGCCTGGCGCGTCAACCTCGACGACGCGCTGATGAAGTCGCTGAACGAGTGGTTGAAACCGGAGAACGTGGAGGTGCTCTACCCCTAGGGAGGGTTTCCCTTCAGGAGGTCCTCGACCTTGTCGGGAGGGACGGGCCGGCTGAAGAGATAGCCCTGCATCTCGTCGCAGCCGAGCCGTCTCAGGGACCTCGCCTGCTCCTCGGCGTCCACCCCCTCCGCGATCACTTTCAGATCCAATGAATGAGCAAGGGAAATGATCGTCGAAACGATGGTCATGCTCTGCGGGTTGCTCGCCATGGTGATGATGAACGAGCGGTCGATCTTGAGCGCGGTGACCGGTAGTTTCGCGAGGTACGCGAGCGAAGAATAACCCGTACCGAAGTCGTCGATCGCGATCTGCAAGCCCATCTCCCTGATCGCGGAAAGTTTTGGTATGTTTTCTTCTATGTCCCGCATGATGAGGCCTTCGGTGATTTCAAGATCGAGCGGACACCCTCCGGCTCCTGCTTCCTCGACGGAGCGGCGTACGGCCTCGACGAAGTTCCGTTGCCGCAGCTGAATCGGCGACACGTTGACCGCGATGCGCGGTGGACTCCCGTCCTTCATGCGCCAACGGCGGGAGTCCTCCAATGCTTTGCGTATCGCCCACTGGCCGACCTCCAGGATCATCCCGGTTTCCTCGAGTATGGGGATGAACTCTACGGGAGGGATCAGTCCCGTTTCGGGGTCCTGCCACCGGATCAGGGCCTCGAGCCCGGAGACGCGGCCGCTCCTTCCATCCACTTTCGGCTGATAGTGCAGGACGAATTGATTCCCCTTGATCGCCTGGCGAAGCTTGTTCTCGAGCAGCAGGGTTTCCGCGACCCGCGAATTCATTTCCGGTCGATAGAACAAATACCTTTCGCCCGATTCCTTGGCCTTCTGCAACGCCGCCTCGGCGTTTCTGAACAAGGTGTCGGCATCTTCTCCATCCGCCGGGAACACCGCGACTCCGGCAGTGGTTGCAATCCTGAGCTCCTTCCCCTCCACGGTAAACGGTGCTTCGATGATCGCCGTAACCGCCTTGTCGATCGAATAGGCGATGTCGCCGGGATCATGGACATCCGCGAGAGCGCCGGCAAAGACATCCGCCGAGATCCGCGCCACATGTTCCGGCTCCGGCCAGATCGTTTTGAGGCGTTGCGCGAATTCGCGCAGCAGCGCGTCCCCGGCCTGGCGCCCGAAAGTATCGTTGATAAGGCGAAAGCGATTGATGTCGCCGGTTGCGACGACGACCTGGGTACGGCCGTGCTTGGCCGCATGCAGAACTTGCGTCAGCCGTTCGTGAAACAGCGTCCGATTGGGAAGGCCTGTAAGCGCGTCGTAGTAGGCCAGGTAGGTGAGCCTCTCCTCCTGGCCGACGTGCTCGAGCGCGAACGCGATGTCGCCCGCAAGCTCCACTAGCAGCTTCATTTCTTCGCTGTCGAAGAACCCGAGCTCGCCTGCGTACAAGACGAGCACGCCGACCGCCTCGCCGCCGACGATCAGCGGTAAAACGGCGAGCGAATTGATCCCGCGCTCCAGGCATTCCCTCCTCGTCATTTTCTGCGGATCGTTCTGAATGTCGTTCGAGACCGCGGGCTTCTTTTCCCTGACCGCCTGACCGACCAGGCTCTGTCCGCTCGTCGCGGTTGCGGCGAGAGGCGCGTTGTCGAAGAAGCCCCGTACCTCGCCGTCCCAGGCGACCGGTTTCACTTGCATGGACTCGCGGTCGACGACGCCCACCCAGGCCATGCGGAACTCTCCCGCTCCCACGGCGATGCGGCACGCATCGCGAAACAGCTCATCGCGGCTGTGCACGCGCACGATGGCCGAGTTGATTCCGCTCAGCACCGCGTGGACGCGGCTGAGCTGTGTGAGCTTCCGTTCGTGCTCACGCCGCTCGGTGATGTCCCGGGAGATTCCGTCTATCCGGACTACATTGCCTGCTGCGTCGCCGGTGAAGCGTCCCCGTCCCTGGATCCAGCGTATCTCGCCGCCCGGCTTCACGATCCGGTATTCCGCCTCGAACGTCTCGCCTGTCACCGCGCCTTGCCATAAGGCCATAATCCGCGGCCGGTCTTTTGGATGGATAGGCTCGCCCCAGAGCGTGTGGTTCTCGTAGACCTCCTTTTCCGTACGGCCGAAAACCGTGTACGTGGCAGGGCTGACGTACAGGATCTCACGCGAGGGAACTGCGGCGGACCATACGACGTCCGGGAGCGTGGAGACGATGCTGCGCAGCCGCTCGCGAAGCGCCCCGAGTTCTCCTTCCGCCTTGCGGCGGGCGGCTCGCTCCCTCCCCTCTCGCAGTGCCCGCTCGACGGCGGCCGGAAGACGCACGAGATTCGCCTTCATCACGTAGTCGGTGGCGCCGCTCTTCACCGCACTCACGGCAAATTCCTCGCCGATCGTTCCCGAAACGAAGATAAAAGGCGTGTCAGGGCATATCTCACGTGCCAGTGTGAGCGCGGTCATGCCGTCGAAGCCCGGCATCGAAAAATCGGAGAGGATCACGTCTGGCGCGAATTCGCGCAGCGCCCCGACGAACGCCTTTTCGCTATCCACGACCCGCTGGTCGGGGTGCAAACCGCTGCGCCGCAGCTCGAGCAGCGCGAGCTCGGCGTCGTCCGTCACGTCTTCCACCAGCAGAATTCTGAGCCGCTCTGCCATATACCGCGTGCTTGGATCCCCGAAGACTAACGAACGAGGCTATCCAATGATGTCAGGCCAGCTCAACGATCGTCGTCAGGTGTTTCCTGACGTGATGTCAAGGATTCTCTACTCGAGCGAAGTGATCCCGTGCTGAATGGCGAACTTGATCAACGCCGTTATGTCGCGAAGACCGAGCTTTTGCTTTATCCGGCTCCGGTAGGTGTCTACGGTTTTGGGAGAGACCGCCAAGATGTCGGCCACCCGTGCGCTCGAACTGCCCTCGACGACAAGCTGGAGAATCTGCCGCTCTCGGCTGGTCAGGCTCTCGAGAGGGCTCGGAGAGCGGGTCTCGCTGATGTAGTCGCCGATGAGTGTCGCGGTGATCTTGGGACTCAAATAGCGCTTGCCCTCCCGCACCGCTCGAACCGCATTGACGAGCTCCAATCCCGACGCTTCCCTGGAAAGATATCCCCTCGCACCAGCCCGAAGCGCGCGAAAAATGATTTCCGGAGAGGTCATCGTGGACAGCATTACGATCCCCGTTGACTTGGATAGGTCGCCGATTTTGAGACTCGCCTCCATTCCGTTGAGGCCGGCCAGGCCGATGTCGAGGATCGCCACATCGGGCCGCAGTTTTTGTATTCTCCTGACCGCATCGTGCCCGTTCGTCGCCTTGCCGACGATTTTCATGTCTTGCTGGAGCTCGAGCAGCACCTGCAGACTGTCGAGCAGGATGACGCGGCTATTGGCCAGAAACACTCTTATCGCCATTTTTTCTTGCCCGCGTTCGGCAGTTCTTCCCCACGTGGCGTTAGCTCGATATCCTTGCTGAAATTCGATTCCTCGTCTGTAGGGAATCCTTGAGAAGTCAGTCTAGGAACCCCTTTGGCGAGACCGGCGGCTCGAGCGCCGGCGCTCAGCCCGAACTCTAGTTGTGAAGACCCTCGGATGCTGTCCCGTACGGCCGACAGATCGCGTCAGATATTTCCTGACGGCGTCGTCGTCGCGACTATTCGAGGGGAGTAACGCCCTGCTGGATCGCGAATCGGACGAGATTCGCGAAGTCGCGAATGCCGAGTTTCTCCATCATTCGGGCGCGGTAGGTCTCCACGGTCTTCGGCGAAAGGGAAAGCGTTCCCGCGATTTTGGCGATGGAGTTTCCTTCGGCAAGCATTTGCAGGACTTGGCGCTCGCGGGAGCTGAGACGCTGGAGGGGTTCGTCCGAGGCGGCTTTGTGGACGACGTGGTCGATCAGGCTTTCAGTCAGCTGCCCGCCGAGATGCTGCCTGCCCTCGTGCGCCTTCCGGATCGCCTCGACCACCTCCTTTGCGATCGATTTCTTCGCGATGTAGCCTGAGGCGCCGGCCTGCAGCGCACGGTACACGTGAACCGGGTCCGTGTACGCCGAGAGCATGATGACGCGGGTCTGAGGGCGCCGCTCGCGGATGATCCGCGTCGCCTCGGTGCCGTTCAGGACGGGCATGCCGATGTCCATGAGAACCACGTCCGGACTGCTCTCCATTGCACGGCGCACGGCCTCGCGGCCGTCCTCGACCAGGGCGATGACTTTCATGTCGGTCTGCGCTTCGATCAGATTGCGCAGGCCTTCGGCCACGACGCCGTGATCGTCGGCGATCAGAACCCTGATAGTCATGTCAGGAGGAAACCCGCACGGTGAGCTGCGTTCCGCGGCCGGGCAGCGCCTGAATTTCGAAACGCCCGCCGACTGCCTGCGCACGCTCTCTCATCGTCACCATGCCGAGTCCGGGCTTCGGCTTGTCCGAGGCATCTTCCACGCCATCGAAGCCGATTCCGTCGTCCTCCACCGACATCACGCATTCGCCGTTCGCATGAACGAGCGCAATTTCGACGTGCTGAGCGCGGGCGTGCTTTGCGACGTTGTTGAGCGCTTCCTGGGCGATGCGAAAGAGCGCAATTTCCACTTCAAGTGCCGGTCGCAGGGCGGGTTCGATGCCGCGTACTGCAACCGCGATCCCAGTCCGCTTGGAAAAGTTTCTCGCGTGCCAGTCCAACGCCGCCGCGAGGCCGTGGTCGTCGAGCATGGGCGGCCGCAGCTCGGACATGACGTTCTCGATCGTATCCATCGTCGACTCGAGAAGCGCCGCCGAATCAGCGACTCGTGCAAGAGCTTCGGCGTTTCCCTGTGAAGCGAGCGCTGGCTGGAGGAGATCGATGTTGATTTTCAGGGCGGTCAGGCTCTGGCCAACACGGTCGTGCAGCTCGCGCGCGAGCTCCTTTCGTTCGGACTCCTGCAGCTCGACCAACCGCCGCGACAGCGCCTGGAGCTGGACACCGGAGTCCCGTAACGCATTTTCAGCCCGCTTGCGCTCGGTGACGTCGACGTTCGTTCCGTAGACGCGAAGGGGACGCCCGGCTGCGTCCCGGACCACGGTAGCCCGCCCGAACAGCACGTGGACGGTGCCGTCGGGCCACACCACGCGGTACTCGATGTCGCGCGGCCCCCCCTCGGCGAGCAGCTGGGCATGCCGCGCGGTCACGTACTCTCGATCGTCCGGGTGAACGACGTCGGCGAAATCCTCGAAGCGCGCGCCCTTGCTGTGATCGTCGCCGAAGAATAGGTGCAGGTTCCCCTCGGTGTTGGCGATTTCGCCGGTGACCAGGTTGTGCTCCCAGCTGCCGGTGCGGCCCAGGACCTGGGTTTCGCTCAGGAGGTGCTCGTTCTTCTGCAGCGCCATCTCGACCCGTTTGCGCTCGGTGATGTCCTCGGCAACGCCGGCGATTCGGTAAACCTTCCCGGAAGCATCTTTCACCGGAAATCCGCGGTCACGGATCCACCGTACGGACCCGTCCGGTCTCACGATGCGATATTCCACCTCAAATCCCTGTTGCCGCTGCCCCTCAAGGATGCCGACCACGCGCTCGCGATCCTCGCTGTGTATCGCGTCCATGAATGATTGCGGTCGTTGACGTACGCTTTCCAGAGATCGTCCCCAGACGCTCTCGTAAGCGGGACTCACGTAGAGCATTTCCTCCAAGTGGAGAGTGGTCATCCAAAAGACCTCCCGGATGTTTTCGGCCAGCTGGCGGAACTTTTCCTCACTCTCGCGCAGCGCATCCTCGGCGCGCTTCCGGTCCTCGATATCGGTAGCCGTTCCATACCACTTCGCAATGTTTCCCCGCTCGTCGCGCAGCGGCACGGTGCGGTTCAGGAACCAGCGATATTCCCCGTCGGCGCGCCGCAAGCGCATTTCGCCCTCGTACGGTTCCCCGGCAGCCATGTCCACAGACCACTTCTCCATGACGCTTGGCAGGTCTTCGGGATGAAGGGTCTGAATCACCTCTTCGAGTGCGTCCTCAGATGACAGGCCCGTATACTCCCGCCAACGCTGATTGACGAAATCGACGACGCCGTCAGGCCGAACGCTCCAGGCCATCGTGGGAATCGTGTCGATGACAAGCCGAAGGAGATCTTCCTTTTGCCGCGACAGGGCTTGAATCTTCTCCTCCTTGCCCTTTGCCTCGATCGCCACGCGCGCCATCTGCGTCGCCATGTCGATGAGCTGGATGTGCTCGGGCGAGGGCAGCCGCGGCTCTCCGTAGTACATCGCAAACGTTCCCAGCACGGCGTTGTCGTCCGAGAGAATCGGGGTCGACCAGATCGCGCGCAGTCCGTTGCGGACCGCGATGTCGCGGCACTCCTTCCAGAGCGGGTCTGTCCCGGTGTCTTGCGTGTATACGGGTTTTCGCAGGAACGCCGCGGTCCCGCACGAGCCCATGTCGGGAGCGATGCGCAGGAACGGATCGATGCCCGCCTTGTAATCCTCCGGGATCCTCGGCGCCGCGGCGAACCTCAGCCGCTGCTGCTGGGTATCGGCGAGCAGCACGGCGCAGCGCATTCCCTCCGCCTGTTCCTCGATCAGCCTGACCAGCGTCTCGAGAATCTCTCGCAGCGGCGCGCCGTTCGCGATCCGCTCGAGCACGCGGCGCTGGCTGTCGAGAAGCGCGGCGCGATTCTGCTGGCCGGTGGCGTACGTCGTCATGATCGGCCTCCCTTTCCGGTCCCGATGCCTGCGCGTGCGAGGAGCAGCGATCCCAACTCCCTTGCCCGCCGCGCCGCGTCCCGGTCGCCCGCGTAGGCGGCCACGATTGAGCCCATCATTACCATCTGCATTTGTCGTGCGAATGCGTGGGCATCGCGCACACCCGCATCCTTGGCCAACCGTCTCAGGAACGCGCGGATCGTCTTAATGTGGGCTTCTGCGGCCTTTCGAACCGGGTGCCCCCTGTCGTCGTGCTCGAGCAGCACCTTGAGGAACGAGCAGCCCTCGAAATCGGACCGGCGGAACCACTTGTCGAAGACATCGAAAACGGCAAGCAGGCGCTCAGCCGGTGCCTGCGCGCGGCGTTCCACCTCTTGTTGCAGCCAGGAACGCGTCCACAGCTCCTCGCGGCGGCGCAGGAAGGCGAAGGCGAGGTCTTCCTTGGAGGGATAGTGGCGATACAAGGTCATCTTCGCCACGCCCGAGCGCGCGCTGATGGTGTCCACTCCCACCGCGCGGATACCGTGCCGGGAAAAGAGCTCGTAGGCGGTCTGATCGATGCGCTCTCGCACGCTCGCCGGGCGAGAGGGGAGCTTGCCGGAACGATGGGCGCTCACTGTCGCCTTAAAAATTGTACAGAGCTGTCTGAGTATATTCTATGGAGAAAATGCTGGTCAAGTCTATCGTATACTATACAGACCTGTATACACCCGTTCGAAAAAGGCCTGGAGATTTTCCAGGCCTTTTGCGTCCGCTTCCGCCGGCGCCGCGGCCGACGGTCGATCTATAGGAACGCGAGGTAGCGCGAGGTACCGAAGTTCACCACGTTCGGAACGACGAGCGGCACATTAGTGTCGCTCACGCCCAGCCAGCGCGCGAACGTCGCGGCGTACTGGTCGACCGCGATGCCCGGCACCATGTTTCCCTGCCCGACGTCGACGCTGGTGCCGAAAGCGGTCGGCGGGAGGGTTCCGTATATTTCGTGGCCGAGGACCGACCCGCCGAGCACGAAGTGGTGCGAGCCCCAGCCGTGATCGGACCCGTCGCCGTTCGAGGTGAGCGTGCGTCCGAAATCGGAGGCGGTGAAGATCGTCACGTCGTTCTGCACGCCCATCTGCCCGAGCCAGCCGTAGAACGCGTTCAACGCGGCATTCGCGATCGTCAGCTGCTGGTTGTGCTGGGTGAGGAGGGAGTCGTGGTTGTCGAAGCCGCCGAGGCTGACCAGGAACACCTGACGGTTCGTCCCGAGAGCGCTGCGCGCGGAGATGATGCGGGCGACGACGTTGAGCTGCGAGGCGAGGTTGCTCGTGGGGTTGGGCAGGGGGAATGTCGAAGCCGGCGGCAAACTGGCGCTCAGCAGCTGGTTCGACGTGATCGATCGGTTCGTGATCACGCCGAGCTCGTTCTCGAACAGGTTTGCGCTCGTGCCGGTGATGAGGTTGCGGTAGGCGGCCGCTGCGCTCGCGGAGCTGTAAAGGGTGCCGGAAATACCCGAGATCGCCACCGGCCCGCTCGAGCCCACCTGATATTGGATGACGTTCTGCCCCGACAGGAACACCGCGTTGCCGCCCGCCGAAATGCAGGTGAACTGGACGTTCGTGTTCTGGCCGGCAAGCAGGTCGCCGATTCGGCCGCCCCAGCCGAGCTTCGCGCCCTCCCCGAGCGGCGCCTGCGCCTGCCACACGGACTGCTGGTCGTTGTGCGAGAAGAGCTTGGGCGGCAGCGGCACGGAGCGGTTGCTGTATTGCGTCTTGGTCGTCGGGACCACGAGCGGCCCGACGTTGGCGACGACCGCCAGCTTGCCCTCGTCCCAGCGAGCCTTGAACGAGGTCAGCGCAGGATGGAAGGCGAACTCGCGCCCTCCCTGGGACGCGACCGCGCCGGTGGCGGTGGCGGCGAGCTGATCGCGCGCGATCGCGATCGTGTCCCGGGCCGCAAGGTATTGGTCGTAGGAAGGCTGGTCGTACGGGATGAGCGTATTGGTGTGATCGTTTCCGCCGTAGAGGAAAAGGCACACGATCGCCCGGTAGCCCGGAGCGGCCTGCGCCGAGGCGGCGCCGATCGCGGCGAGGTTGAGCGCGAAAGGACCGGCCACCCCGGCCATGGACATGAGCGAAGCGGTCTTGAGGAATTGGCGTCGGGACGCACGCATGGCTTGCTCCCTTATTTCTGCACCAGATACTCTGGCGACGACAGCGTGAAGAAAACCGCGAGCCGCACGCGGTTCAGGCGCGCGGTCGTTTGGTTGGTGGCGGGCATCGCGATCGAGTTGACCGCGTCACGGATTATCGTCCTCGTCGCCGCGCTCATTGAGCCGGCCGTGAGGAGCAGGCTGACGCGGTCGATCAGAAGATCGGCGTTGTCGGCGAGCGCAAGCTCGGCGGTGTAATCCGGCTGGATGTCGCGCGGGGTGCCCGACCCGAGGCCGTTCTGGACCGCCGAGCGCATGAAGTTGGAATAGCCGACGACCGAGACCTCGTTGACGATCTGCATCTCCGGGGCGACGAGCCCTGCTGTCGCGATGGAGGTGTTCGGCGGGACGTACCCCGGCCGGTAGAAATTGAACACCGTCGGCGAGCGCATCGCCGATTGGCCGAGCGAGGCCGTGGCGTCGTCGGTGACCCCGAGCAGGAAATTGCCCGAGGAGGAGCGCGCGTTGAAGGAGCGCATCCAGTGCGCCACGCGGAGAATGGGCTCGCGCACCTTGCCGAAGCCCGGGTCGGCGAGCCGCGCCGCCGTCCGCGCTTCCGTGTCCAGCAGGATCGCCGCAACGGTGGCGCGCAGGTCGCCTCGCTGGCCGGTGCCTGTGGTCCAGAGCCCCGAGGTGAAGCGCCCCGCGTCGAACGCTTGGGCGACGCGCGCGACGTAAGCCGGCGATGGGTTGCTCGTCACCAGGCGCTGGATGAGCTGTCGCGATATGAATGGGCCGACGTTGGGATGACTCGCGATGGTGTCGAGCGCGACGCGCAGGTCTCCGTCGGGATCGGCGTTCGTGCCCGCGGGGATCACCCCCGTGAGAAAGCGCTTCTCCGAAATCGAGTGGAAGCGCGGGTAGCTCTGCATGAAGAGCACTTCGCGGTCCGGATCCTGCGTGCCGCCGCCGTTGAAACGGGTGTCGGACTTGTCCGGGCCCGCCCAGCTGAATCCAGTGAATACGCGCGACAGGCCGACGATGTCGTCGCTGTCGTAAGTCTCCACCGGCTGCCCGTTGACGAGCTTCGGCGTGCCGTCCGGGTTCAGTTCGTACAGACCGATGGAGAAGAGCTGCATCACCTCGCGCGCGTAGTTCTGGTCGGGCACCCGGTTGCGCGCCGGATCCTCCTTGCGGTTGCGCAGGTGCGAAAGGTAGAGGCCCATCATCGGATGGAGCGTGACCTCATTGAGCAGCTGGCGGTAGCTGCCGAAGGCGTTCCGGCCGAGCATGTCCAGATAGGAAGCGACGCCGCGCTTGAACTCGGAGACGGTCGAGTCCTGAAGGGAGACTACGAACAGCTGCGACAGCGCGAACGCGACGCGCCGGCGCAATTGGTCCTGGCCCGTCGCGGCCTCCCTCCAGAACGTGTTCATCACGTGGCTGTCGTCGAGGCTCTGGCCGGAGGGAAGGCTCGCGCTCACGGCGTTGATGTACGCCTCGTGCGAGCGGCCCGGCATGAAGAACTGGTCCTCGAGCCAGGCGCTGTAGCCGTAGGTCTTGACTTTGTTGACCTCGGCCTCGGTCGCGCCGAAAGAGGCCTGATTGAGGAAGCGCGCCGCGTCCGTGGCGCTCGGCAGGGGATATGCAGACGGAGGCACGCTCGAGAGATCGACCCCGCTCCCCTCCGGGCCGTGCGGGCCGCCCGACTTGGAGCAGCCGCCGGCCAGATAGGCCAGCGCCAGGGCGAAAAGCGCGACGCAGATATTTCGGAAGCCAACCCCTGAGTGGTATCCGCGAAAGCCGGGGTCGGAACGCTGCGTGGAATCCGGCGCGGTTGCATGTCGTAACATCGCTGCACCCTCGATGTAGTGGCCTCCCCTTTGGGTCACGCTACCTTAGGCAGGAACGTCGCAGCCATTGTCGCCCCGCGGACGCCCGGGCGGCGCAGCAATACGGCGACCCGTGTGAAGTATTTCCGTTTATTCCGGTGGACTCTGTGGTTCTCCCGTGGGGAAAGTTGGTTCACGGCCTTTTCAGGCCGCCTTCTTCCGGTTCTTCTCCAGCCAGCCGTCGACCAGCGCGACGGTCTGATCGACCGCAGGCAAGCGCATGCCCTTCTGCGCCGCGATGGTCTGCACCAGGCGGTCGGTGCGCTCGATGTTGGCCGCGCCGTTCGCCAGAGCCCGCGCCGCGGAGGACGGGGTCAGGAGCGAGAGTGCCGCGCTCGCGTACTTTTCGAAAGGCACGAGGTCCTTCTCGTTCGCGCCCAGGGACACGCACAGCTTCACCACCCAGTTGTATACAGCGCGCGAGGTTTCGAGGTCGCTGTGCACGGCGTCCTTGATGGGGCGCATGCCGTCTCTCTGCACGCAGCGATAGTTGCCCGCCAGCAGCATGGCCCACTTCGCCAGCGGCACGAAGACGGACTCGTGCACCTTGAGCTTGACGGGCAGCTCGATCCCGTCGAAGCGCGCCGCCTCGATGTCCGACTCGAGTCGGCGGAGGATGGCGGTGTGGGTCTCCGAATCGAAGCGCGCCGACTTGAAGTTGGTCGGGAGCCTCACTTGCAGCACGTTCACCTTTTCCTCCGGCGGGCGGAACGCCTGCGGGTCCGGGCTGCATAGCGTGACGAGCTTCGGATCGAAGACGTCCCATACGCTCGCGTCGGTGTAACAGCTCCGCAAGGCGTCGGCGTCGATGCCCGGAATGCGCTTGAGATACGTCAGCGGCGGCATGTTCATGATCGACATGCAGGGCACCTTGGCCTTGGCCACCGCGGCGAGGAGCTCGCGCACGCCCGGCGAACGATACTGCGGCTCCTGCATGGCGAGCGCAACCAGATGGTAGTCGGAGGGATTGACCCCAGCCGTCCCGCCCGCGGACATCTTTCCCGGGAGCTTCTTCGAGTTGACCTCGACGAGCCCATCCCGACCCTTGACCGGCATGCGCACGATCGCGCCTTCCTTGTTGATCAGGTCGGCTTCGGCGGGAAGGCAGATCAGATGCACCGCGTGCCCCGCAAGAGCGAGCTTGGTCCCCAACAGCGAACCGTACGAGGCGCCCATGATCAGAATCTTGTATTCGCTGCCCATGAATCAACTCCTCCTTTTACGAAGTGTGGGATGGTAGTCAGTTCGCTGTCATTGAGCAATCGTGACGGGAGCATTCGGGTTTGCGGCGCTGCGTCATCGGAGCTCGAGCCGGGCGATCTTTCCCAGGTCGGCGCGCCGCAGCTTGTTCCTTGCGGCCCGCACGCGCTCTTCGCTGCGGTGGCCGCGCCGGTCCTCGCGGGCAAAGCGCTTTTTCTTCGAGACCGAGGCGAAGATCTGGCTCCACTTTCCGTTCTTGAAGACGATCTGATAGCCGCCGGAAAGGATTTGAAACGGCTTGTTGACCTTCTTCATCTGATCGAACCGCACCGAGCCGGCCTTGTGAAAGACCTCGAAATAGGCCGGATAGACGAAGTCCGTCATCGCAATACCGTCGACCTTGAAGCTGAGCTGCTCGACCGGATCGGCGCTTTCGTAGGCATACATGACCTTCGGATCGGGACCCGTCGTCATGATGTTGATCGCCGGGTCGACCAGCATCTCGACGAGTTCGTGCGACGCCGACACGCTTACCAGGTCGTGGTTGTCCAGGGTCGTTTTGACGAAAACCTTGGACTGCGGCAGCCCGTCCGGCGTGAGATCGTGATAAGCGAGGGCGCCGGGTTGATCGGCATTGTCGAGGAAAACCATCGCCCACGCGCCTTTCACGTATCCCTTGGACTTCACCAGCTTCGCGGGCGTGCCCCACACCGGCATCACGCATCGATCCACGAACGCCTGCAGCGCGGCGATCAGGGCGTCGAAGTCGACCCCGAGAGGCGTCGACGCCTTGTTGAAGCACGCGATGGTGGGAACCCCTCCCTGGTTGAATGCGCCAAACGTCGGTCTTGCGGCTCTCATAAAGTCCTCCTTGGAAAATGTCGAGAGACGAATCCTGCCACATCCGGGTTGGACAAGGCGCTCGCGCTGGAGTACGGTGAGCGCCGCTTTCAGCGCGAGAGGCGAGGAGGCGACATGCAGGGGAGGAACGTGAGCGTCCGTTCAAGCGAGCGCGGCGAGTTCGATTGCTATCGGGTCGCGCCCCGCGCCGGCGCAAAGGTTCCGGTCATCGTGATCGCCTCGGAGCAGCTTCGCGCCGCGAAAACGGACCAGCGTAAGGCGGGGTGATGCGAGCTTCGCAGCGCGGCCTGAGCGCCTTCGGCCTGCTCGTCGTCCTCGCGCTCGCGATGGCGGCGGGTTACTACGCCTACAAGGGAATCTCGGGAGGCGACGATGCGCCCACCTGCAAGGGAGCCTTTACCGCCTGCATGCAGAAATGCCGGCGCACGACGACCGAAGCTCCCGCGGCGCAGGCCTGCCAGGAAGCTTGCCAGCGCGATCAGGCCGCGTGCGAACGCGGAGGGAAATAGACGCGCGCCTCATCCGGTCGGCCGCATCTCGAAGCCTTCGAAGCTTCCCGTAGTTTCCGTAACCTGCACGTCGGTCACGCTCGCCCCGCGCGGTCCGCGGCGTGCCCAGGCGAGCATCCCTTCCACCGCATCGGGGGCTCCATCGACGACCGCCTCGACCGTCCCGTCACGGCGGTTCCTGACCCAGCCGGTGACGCCGAGCCGCTCGGCTTCCTCGCTCATCGAGTAGCGGAATCCCACGCCTTGGACGCGGCCGGAGATCACCAGGTGTTTCGCCATCCGCTGATTTTCTAATCCCGGCGGGTTCGCGTAAAGTGAGCGGCGTCGACGATTGTGAAAGGAGCATGCCGTGAGATTCGCAGCGAAACCGTTCGCCATCCTCGTGCTGTTCCTTGCGGGGTCCGCCGCCTGGGCGCAGGAAAAGGCCGTGTATCACTTCGACGGTGGCCTGGAGCAGGCGACCAAGGGCTTGCGCAACATCAACAACCATCTCGAGGTCGATTCCAAAGCGAAGCTCATTGCGGTGGCCCACGCTGACGGCGTCGATTTCCTCATGGAGGGGGCGAGGGACCGCTTCGGGCCCTTCGACGCGCGCGTACAGGATCTGATGGGCAAGGGTGTGAAGTTCCAGGTGTGCGAGATCACGCTGCGCAACCGCAAGCTCAGGAAGGACCAGTTCATCCTCGGCGTCGAGTTCGTGCCCTCGGGCGTGGTGCAGATCACGCATCTTCAGCAAAAGGAAGGCTACGCTTACCTGAAACCCTGATCCGGTCAGGAAAACGCTTTCGTCGCCTCGGGGCTGCGCAGGGTCACGATGGTCGCGGCGCAGATCGCGATGACCGGAATCAGGATCAGCGTGACGCCCCCGATCGCCCCCAGCCAATTGACCGGAGGCTGCCCCGGGTCGGGCTGCCTGAGAGCGTAAAGCCGGGAGGCCGCGGAGAGCGGCAGCAGCACGATCAGCGCCCAGCAGAAGAGCTCCAGCAGGTATCTTCCCCACGGTTGCAGGCGGATAACGCCGATTCCTCCGGCGAGCCCCAGCACCCATATCGCCGCGAGCACCAGATCGTTCCACATGCTGTAGCCGAGGTAGCGTCGCTGCAGATCTCCCGCGGTCGCCAGCATCGCGATCAGCGCGGCGCCAAGAACGAGCGCGCCGGCCGAAGCGAGCGTGAAGAACCAGCCGATGAACGCAAGAGGGAGCTCCATCGCTACTTGCGGCCGGGCGTTATCGCAGTGAGAATTCCCTGCAGGATCGCGACGGGGGTAGGCGGGCAGCCGGGAACGGCGACATCCACCGGGATGACGTTCGAGACCCGGCCGCAGCTCGCGTAGCTCTCGCCGAAGATTCCTCCGGTGCAACCGCAGTCGCCGATCGCGACCACCAGCTTCGGGTCGGGAGTGGCCTCCCAAGTGCGCCTGAGCGCGGTTTCCATGTTGCGCGACACGGGGCCCGTCACCAGCAGCATGTCGGCGTGGCGCGGGCTCGCCACGAACTTGATGCCCAGACCCTCCAGATTGTAGTAGGGGCTGTTCATCGCGTGGATCTCGAGCTCGCAGCCGTTGCACGAGCCAGCGTCCACGTGCCGGATCGCCAGCGCGCGGCCGAAGTGCTTGAGGATCAACTCGCCCAGGCGCTGCTCGAGCGCCCGCAGCGCGGCGTCCGGAAGCGGAGCGGGCTCGGTGACGATGCCCGTCTTCGCGATCTGTTTCAGCAGCTGGTACATTTCACAAATCCACTCCGCTGTAACTCAGGTTGAACGACTTGTTGATGAGCGGGAAGTCCGGAACGATGTTGCCGTGCACCGCGTGCTCGAGGAGCGGCCAGTTCTGCCAGGAGGGATCGTGCGGGTGCAGGCGGTGGATGCGACCTGTGCCCGAGACATCGAGGGCGATCAGCACCTCGCCGCGCCAGCCCTCGACCCAGCCGACGCCGCGCGCGCCCGCTGCAGCCGCCCCGAGCGGCGCGCGGATGTCTCCGTCGGGCAGTTGCCGTACGAGCGCCTGCACGAGGCGCATCGATTCGAAGACCTCGTCGAAGCGCACGGCAATGCGCGCCGCGACGTCGCCGCGCGTGTGCGAAGCCGCGCGCGGGTCGAGCTGCTGCCAGGGCGGGATCGGGTAATCGACGCGCAGATCGCGCGCGACGCCGCTCGCTCGGGCCGCAAGCCCGGTGAGGCCCATCCGCTCGGCGAGCTCGGGCGTCACCTGCCCGGTCATGATGAAGCGGTCCTGCGCGCCCGCGTGCTCGTCGTAGATCGATTTCAGGGTCGCGACCTCGCGCTCGATTCTCGCCAGGCGCTCGGCGAGCGCTTCGCCCGCCGCGGGCGGCAGATCCTTCGCGACGCCTCCAGGAACCACAGCATCCATCAGGTAGCGGTGGCCGAAGAGTTGCGCGTGAGTCCGCAGCAGGTCTTCCTTCAGCCGCCAGAACTGGAAAAAGCCGAACGAGAGCGAAACGTCGTTGCCGAGATAGCCCAGGTCCCCGAGGTGGTTGGCGATGCGCTCCAACTCGAGCAGGATGCCGCGCAGCGCAAGCGCCCGCCGGGGCGGCTCGGTCCCGGTCGCGCCTTCGACCGCCATCGCGTACGCCCACGCGTAGGCGACGGTGGAGTCGCCGGAGACTCGTCCGGCGAGCTTCGCGCCTTCTTCGAGCGTCATCTGCTCGAAGCGTTTTTCGATGCCTTTGTGCTTGTAGCCCAGGCGCTCTTCCAGCCGCAGGATCTTTTCGCCGACAATCGAGAAACGGAAGTGCCCCGGCTCTATCGTGCCGGCGTGGACCGGGCCGACCGGGATCTCGTGCACGCCTTCGCCTTCGACCGGGACGAAGGGGTAGCGGTCCGGTCCTTGAGCGAAGCGGGCACCGGCCTCGACGTTCTTGCGCAGAGGAAACGCGCCTTCGGGCCAGGCTCCGTGCCGCAGCCACTTGCGCCGGTCGGCGTCCGCGGAAGGGATGATCCCGAGTAGATCGGCCGCGGCGCGCTGCATGCGGTTCGCGCTCGGGTAGATGTCGGCGATTCCGGGGTAGTGCGGGTCTTCACGCGAAAGCGGGACGCTCACCCAGAGCAGGCCCGCGGGGAAAGCGAGCGCGAGGTGCAGCGCGTGGCCGGCGCGGCGCGTGGTCTCGTCGCTGCCCCACAGCGCGACCAGGCGCGCCTTGCGCGCCCTGGCCTGCTCGCAGATGCCGCGCAGCTCGCCTGCGGGGATCGAGGTGCAGAACGCGGGTGTCGCGGCCGCGAGCGGCGTGGCGTCGAGTCCCAGCTCTTTGAATGCTCTGCTCATGATTCAGCCGATCAGCGCCGCCGCCTGGCGATACCAGCCGACGAGATAGGGCGGAATGTAAAGCCCCAATGCGAGCACGATCGCGAGGTGCGCGAACACCGGGACGAGCGCCGGCCCGCGCGGCAGCCGCTGCGCCGTGGTTTCGCCGAACACCATCGGCTGCACCCTGCCGAAGATGGACGCAAAGGCGACGACTAGCGCGACCAGCAGGAAAGGCGTCGCCCAGGAGTGCTCGTGCATCGCGGTCGTGAGCACCATGAACTCGCTCGTGAACACACCGAAAGGCGGAAGCCCGAGGATCGCAAGGCTCCCGAGCACCAAGCCCCAGCCTAGGGTCGGGCTCGTCTGGATCAATCCGCGGATCGAGTCCATGTTCTGCGTCCCGGCGGCCTGCGAGGCGTGGCCGACGGTGAAGAAGATCGCGCTCTTGGTGAGCGAATGCACGGTCATGTGCAACAGGCCCGCGAACGCCGCCACCGCGCCGCCCATGCCGAAGGCGAAGGTCATGATGCCCATGTGCTCGACCGACGAATAGGCGAACATGCGCTTGATGTCGCGCTGCCTGGAAAGGAAAAACGCCGCGACGACGACCGAGAGCAGCCCGAAACCCATCATCAGGCCGCCCGAGAAATTGCGCCCGAGCGCTCCGTCGACGAGCACCTTGCTCCTCACCACCGCGTAGAGCGCGACGTTGAGGAGCAGCCCCGAGAGCACCGCCGAGATCGGCGTCGGGCCTTCGGCGTGCGCGTCGGGCAACCAGTTGTGCAGCGGCACGAGGCCCACCTTGGTGCCGTAGCCGACCAGGAGGAACACGAACGCCAGCGAAAGCACCGTCGGCTCGAGCTGGCCGCGCACCTGGTGGAGATGCGTCCACAGGAGCGCAGTGCCTCCCGGACCGAGCACCTTCTCCGCGGCGAAATACAGGAGGATCGTGCCGAAAAGAGCCTGCGCGAGGCCGACCGAGCACAGAATGAAGTATTTCCACGCCGCCTCGAGGCTCGCCGGGGTGCGGTAAAGGCTCACCAGCAGCACGGTCGACAGCGTCGCGCCTTCCATCGCCACCCACATCACGCCGACGTTGTTCGAGAGCAGGCACAAGAGCATCGTGAAGGTAAACAGCTGGTACATGCTGTGATAGAGCCGCAGGCGCGCGGGGTTGACCCGGCCGTGGTCCTGCTCGGTGCGCATGTAGGGTCGCGAGAATAGCGCCGTGGTGAACCCTACGAAGGCGGTGAGCGCGACCAGGAACACGTTGAACGGATCTACGAAGAACTGCTCCCTGAGCAGGCCCGCTAGCGCCACGAGAAGCACGTTGGACGGGTCGACGATGAATCGCTCGTCCAGCCAGACCATGGTCCCGCCTGCGATGACTCGGGCCGTAAGTAGCGTCGTAGCGAAGAATGTTGCAAAGCTCATCGTCGCGTTCAGCTCGGGCGCCCAGCTCCGGTGGCCGGCGAGGGCGAGCAGCAGCGCGCCGAGAAGGGGAACGCCGAGGACTAGCGCGATTTCCACGCTAGTCCTCCTTGAGCTTTTCCATATGCCGGATGTCGAGGCTGTCGAAGCGCTCGCGGATATGGAAGAAAAATATTCCGAATATGAAGGTGCCGACCAGCACGTCGAGCGCCACGCCCAACTCGACCACGAGCGGCATGCCGTAGGTGGCGCTGGTGGCGGCGAAGAAGAGACCGTTCTCCATGGCCAGAAAACCGATGACCTGCGGCACCGCTTTCTGGCGCACGATCATCATGAGGAAGGAAAGCAGCACGCTCGCGAGGGCGATCCCCAGCGTCGAGCGCGTGAGCGTGGTCGCCATCTGCGAAATCGGGGTGGCCAGGGCGAAGGCGAATATCACCAGGCCGATCCCGATCAGCATGGTCGTCGGAATGTTGATGAGGGTCTCGATGTCCCAGCGCACGAACAGGCGGTCGATCAGACGGTGCAGCACCCAGGGGATGAGGATCACCTTGAGCAACACCGTGATCAGGGCCGAGTAATACAGGTGCGTCTGCCCGGTCGACCAGGCGACGATGGCCGTGGAGGTGGCGAGCGCGGCGCCCTGCCAGGCGAGGAGCTTGATGAGCGTCAGCACGCGCCGCTGCGACAGCATCGCGAACGCGATCAGCAGGAGGAAAGCGGCGAGCACGTTCACCAGCTGGGCGAGGAGTGGGATTGCCAAGTCAGCCTTTCACCAGGAAGTGCGTCAGCATGCCGAGCACGGCGAGCAGGAACGCGGTGGACAGGAACTCCGGCGCGAGAAACAGGCGCAGCTTCGCGAGCAGCGTTTCGATCAGGGCGAGGCCGGCTCCGGCGAGGGCCAGCTTCCCCGCGAGCGCCGCGAACGCATACGGCAGCGCCGACCAGTCGCCGGCGTCTGCGATGCCCCAGGGTGCGAAAAGCGCGATGCCGATGGTCATGTAGGCGAAGAGCTTGATCGCGACTGCCCACTCGATCAGCGCCAGATGACGCGCCGAGTACTCGAGGATCAGCGCTTCGTGAACCATGGTGAGCTCGAGATGAGTGGTGGGGTTGTCGATCGGGATACGGGCGTTTTCCGCCAGGAGCACCATGAGAAAGGCGACCGCCGCGAAGGCGAGGCTCGGGTAGAGGGCGAACTCGCGGTGCGCGAGGGTATCGACGATGGTGGTGAGCTGGGTGGAGCCGGACATGAACGCCGCGGTGAACAGCGTCATCAACATCGCGGGCTCGGCGAGAAAGCCGATCAGCATCTCGCGCCGTGCGCCGAGGCCCCCGAACGAGGTGCCGATGTCCATCGCCGCGAGCGCCGAGAACATGCGCGCGAGGGCGAACACGCCCACCAGCGCGATGATGTCCGCGGCGGGCGCGAAGGGGAGGCCGGTTGCGAGCACCGGAACGATGCCCGCGGCGAGCCACATGCAGCCGAACAGGATGTACGGCGTCCAGCGGAAAATCGGCGATGCGTCGTGCGCGAACACCGCGTCCTTGTTGAAGAGCTTGGCGAGTGTGTAGTAAGGCAGAAGGATGGAAGGCGCAGAGCGGTTCTGCAGCCAGGCGCGGCACTGGTTCACCCAGCCCACGAGGAGCGGCGCCGCGAGCACGACGAACACCGACTGCAGGATCTGGAAAGCGATGCCGGGAGCGCTGCTCATCGCACGAACACCAGCAGCGCGATCAGGGTGATGAAGCTGTAGAGCAGGTAGATGCTGATCCGGCCTTGCTGCAGGAGCGCGATCTTCGAGGAAACGATTTCGGCCGCGCGCGCCACCGGCAGGTAGAGCCAGTACCAGTGGCGGTCCTCGACCTTGAGCGAATATCTGGGCTCCGTGTCCTCGGGGCCGGGCAGCCGGCGATCCGTGCGGTAGATCGGTCCGAACACGTGGCGGATCGGCTGGCCGAAGGCATCCGCGGTGTCCTGCATGCGCGACGTCTGCTCGGGATACCCGCAGTCCCAGGGATCGGAGAAGCGCAGGCGGCCGTGGTAGAAGCGGCGTACCAGCAGGAACGCGAGCAGAGTCACGGCTACGATCACGACGAAAAATATCACGGGTGAATAACTTGCCTGCCCCATCGCCGTGGGCACGAGCCAGAGCCAACCCGAACCGAGCAGCGCATCTTCGGACAGCCCATGCCCGGTCAGCGAGACGGCGACACGGTTCAGCATCAGGAGAAAGGAAGTCGGGAAGAGCCCGAGCACGAAGCAACCGGCCGCAAGCCAGGCCATGCCGTAGCGTTCCATCGGGCCGGCGTCGCCGGCGTGGGGCAAAGGCGATCGATGGGCCGGCTCGCGCGCTCGGCCGAGAAAGGCGATGCCGTACACCTTGACGAAGCACATCGCGGTGAGCGCGCCCGCGAGGGCGAGCGTCGCGGCGAAAAGCGGCAGAAGGCTGCGCACGACGCCGTGCTGAAGGACCGTCGCCTGGAGCGCGGCTTGGAAGGTCAGCCACTCCGAGACGAATCCGTTGAGCGGCGGCAGGGCCGAAATGGCGAGCGCGCCGATCAGGAAATAGAACGCGGTCTTAGGCATGCCGCGGATCAGGCCGCCCATGTCGTTGAGGTTGCGCATGCCCGTGGAGTGCAGGATCGAGCCGGCACCCAAGAAAAGGAGCCCCTTGAACACCGCGTGGTTGAGCGTGTGGTAGAGGGCGGCGATCAGGCCGAGCGCGCCCGCTGCCGGGTGGCCGAAACCGATGAAGACCATAGCCATGCCCAGTCCGAGCAGGATGATGCCGATGTTCTCGACCGAGTGATAGGCGAGCAGGCGCTTCAGGTCGTGCTGCACCAAGGCGTAGAGCACGCCGAAGAGCGTCGTGCCTGCGCCGACGACGAGCACCGCCATGCCCCATTCCCAGCGGATGTTGCCGCTCATTCCGCCAATGAGGTCGAAGATCACGCGCACCATGCCGTAGATCGCCGTCTTGATCATGATGCCGCTCATCAGCGCCGACACCGGCGAGGGCGCGGCCGGGTGCGCCTCCGGCAGCCACGCATGGAGCGGAATCATCCCCCCTTTGGCGCCGAAGCCGAAAAACGCGAGCAGGAAGGCCACGCTCGCCCACGCGGGCTGCAGCTGGGCGGCGCGCAGCGCGTCGAACGTGTAGTCGCCGCGGCCCCCGTGCAGGACGCCGAAGCAAAGCAAGATCGCGATCGCTCCAAGATGCGCGATCAGCAGGTAGAGGAACCCCGCGCTGCGGATCGCCGGCCGCTGGTGGTCGGTGATCACCAGAAAATACGAGGACAGCGCCATCGTTTCCCAGGCGACCATGAAGAGATACGCGTCGTCGGCGAGCAGCACGAAGGCCATGCTCGCGAGGAACACGTGGTACTGCATGCTGATGAGCGTCAGACGTCCCGAGGGCTCTTCGCGGAAGTAGCCGGCGGCGTACACGGAAATTCCGGCCGAGACCGAGCCGAGCAGCATCAGGAAGAATCCCGCGAGAGGGTCCATGCGAACGTGGAAGGGCAGATCGGGCAACCCGAGCGGCAGCGTCAGGGTCTGCGCGGGCAGCCACACCGCCTGGAGGCCCAAGGCCGCGAGCGCGACGCCGGCCGCCGCGCCCAGCGGAAAGGCGAAGCGCCTGGCGAAGGCGGCGTTCCCGGCGGGAATCAGTCCTGCCACCGCCACGACAAGCCAGGCCGCTGCGACGAGCAGCGAGCCTGCGAGCGGCGACGGCAGAACGCCCATTCCTACTTCACCTTCATCCCGGCTTGAGCGCCGCTGTCGGGGGAAAGAAGGAATAGACCCGGCCCGTCCCCGGAAGCAGCGAGCACCATGCCTTCGGAAACGCCGAACTTCATCTTGCGCGGCGCGAGATTCGCGACCATCACCGTGAGACGGCCTTCGAGCTTCGCCGGATCGTACGCGGACTTGATGCCGGCGAACACCGTGCGAGTCCCGCTGCCGGTGTCGAGCGTGAGCTTCAAGAGCTTGTCCGCGCCGTCGACGTGCTCGGCTTTGACGATTTCCGCGATGCGGAGGTCGACTTTGGAGAACTCCTCGATCGATATCGTTCCGTCTGTCGACGGGCTGGCGGGCGTGGTCATCGCGGCTTTCTCCGATGGCGGTTCGAACAGCGCGTCGAGCTGTTTTTCTTCGACACGGGTGATCAAGTGTTCATATTGTCTGATGCTGTGCAACGGTTCCCCGAGCTGGTTCCATTTCAACGGGAGCTTGAGCCCGAGCAGAGTCGCAACCCGCTCCGACGTTTTCGGCAGAATCGGCGCCAAGAACAGTGTGAGGCGCCGAAATGCATCGATGCTGTCCGAGCACACCTCGTGCAGGCGCTGCTTCTGATCCGGGCGCTTGGCGAGTTCCCAGGGTTTCTCGCGGTCAATCGCTTCATTGATTCGGTCCGCGAGCTCCATCGTCTCGCGAACGACTTTTCCGAATTCCCTTTGTTCATAGTGTCCGGCGATCCGCTCTTCGGCATCGATCGCCAGCATCGTCCATTTCGCGGTGGCCACTACCCGATCGGAATCGACGGGCAAGAGTTTCCCGTCGAACTGCTTGTTGAGAAACCCGGCGGCGCGACTGGCGATATTGACGTACTTTCCGACTAGGTCACTATTTACTCGAGCCAAGAAATCATCCGGGTCAAAATCGATATCCTCGACATTGCCATTCAGCTTCGCTGCGATGTAATACCTCAGCCATTCCGGATTCATCCCGAGCTCGAGATAGCGCAACGGGTCGATCCCTGTGCCGCGCGATTTCGACATCTTGTCGCCCGAGACGGTGATGAAGCCGTGGACGTTGATCTGGTCGGGCGTCTTGTAACCGGAAAATTTCAGCATCGCCGGCCAGAACAAGGTGTGGAAGTAGATGATGTCCTTGCCGATGAAGTGGATCATCTCCGTGTCCCGCGCGGCAAGGAACTCCGCGAAGCCGCGCGTCTCGCCGCTCTTGCGCGCCTTGCCGGTATCGAAATAGTTTTTCAGCGAGGCGAGGTAGCCGATCGGCGCGTCGAGCCAGACGTAGAAATATTTTCCCGGAAGGCCGGGGATCGGGATGCCGAAGTAAGGCGCGTCGCGCGAGATGTCCCAGTCGGCGAGCGCCTTGTCGCCTTCGCCGTCCAGCCACTCCCAAGCCTTGTTGACCACCTGGGGCTGCAACCGGCCGGGCTGCTCCAGCCACTCGCGCAGGAAATTGACGCACTTTTCGTCCGAGAGCTTGAAGAAAAGGTGATCGGAAGAGCGCAGCTCGGGTTTCGCACCCGAGAGCGTTGAATACGGATTCTTCAGCTTCGTGGGCGAATAGACAGTGCCGCAATTCTCGCAGGCGTCTCCGTACTGATCCTTCGTTCCGCAGTTCGGGCACTCGCCCTTGATGTAGCGATCGGCGAGGAACATGCCTTTCACCGGATCGAAAAACTGTTCGACCGCCTTCTTGTAGACCAACCTCGCCCCGTCGAGCTTGCGGTAGATGTCCTGCGAGAGCTCGGTGTTCTCTTTCGAGTGGGTCGAATGCCAGTTGTCGAACTCAATGTGAAAGCCGTCGAGGTATTGCTTGCGCCCCGCGGCGATTTCCGCAATGAATTGCTCGGGCGGCTTTCCGGCCTTTTCCGCCGCGAGCATGATCGGCGCGCCGTGAGCGTCGTCGGCACCGATGAAGTGCACCTCGTGGCCCTGCATGCGCTGGAATCGCACCCAGATG